>Ga0265293_10001431_pt1 | contig 51933 bp, 19 predicted proteins | sample Munlanlewell138R_FD_192505 | JGI IMG/M metagenome (GOLD analysis project Ga0265293, IMG submission 192505) | Leachate microbial communities from a municipal landfill in Southern Ontario, Canada - Leachate well 138R | ecosystem: Engineered > Solid waste > Landfill > Unclassified | place: Canada... | reverse complement strand
TGTACCCTCGCCACCGTCCACAACAACATCAGCTGCATCGTACACCACGGTGTCATTACCTTCCCCGCCGTAGATGACATCCGCACCAGCGCCGCCATCGATCACATCATCGCCCGAACCGCCATCGATCACGTCATTGCCATCGGAGCCGGTGATGACATCGGCAAAGGCAGATCCCTTCACAACAAAGTCAATGCCGTTATGCGCCGACAGGTTCAGCGTGACATCACCAGACTGAGCAGATTCCAGCCCCGAGAAGTCAATATGCTTGACCTGCAGGCGGCTGAAGTCATGCGCATCCAACTCATCACCGACAACCTTCAGAGTGCCTGCGCCGGTGATGGTCAGGCCATCGGCCTGGGCAGCCGACAGCGTCAGGCTCTGGCCCGCCGGGATGTCAAAGGGATTCCCCAGGCCGCGCAGGGTGATGTCAGAGAAGTCCACATCGCCCTGGATGGTCAGCGCAACGTTATCCAGCACCAGCGTGCCCGTGGTAAAGACCGCCCCTGCGTTGATGGTCAACTGGATATTGTCGTTGGTGCCGTTGAACGTCCAGGTGCCGCCGTCCAGTTCTGGTCCAGCCGTCGCGTCACCCAGACTTGCAATGACAACACCGCCGCCGGCATTCAGGGTGAAATCACCGCTGTCGAGCTGCGCAATGACACCCAGATTGACGGTACCTGTGGAGACACCATCGGTGTTGATATTGATCAGGCCAAGCTCATTGCCCGCCACGCCCGGTTTGGAGTTGTTGTTGGCGGTACCGAGTACCACATTACCCTTAGTGTTGATGGTCAGGGTTTCGGTATTGATGCCCAGTGCTGCACCCGGACTGGTACCCGGTGCAGACACAGTACCGGTGCCGGTGTGGTTCAGCGTCACACCGCTGATGTGCTCATCTTCAGCATTGATCGAACCGATGGTTACATCGGCATCACCGTTGATGGTAATAGTGCCTTCAACCGCTTCATCCTTGAGCGTGTTGGACTCGGACACGTAGCTCAGCGCCAGCTCGCCGCGGATGTCAAGAGCATGCTCCGCATTGATGGTGATGTCGTAGAGGTTGTTTTCGAAGGCATCGGGAACACCATCTGCAAAGATACTGCCTTCGATCACGTTGGCTCTGGCATCCGCACCAGTCACATCCACGGAATTAATCACCAGCTTCTTGAACAGGCCCGGCCACTCAACAGGGGTATCCTGTGGATCGCTTTCCTGCTGGAACTCCAGGTTACCGGTGATAGCCGAGTTACCTTCCAGCGTCAGCGTCAGGCTGGTGATTTCGCCCGAAAACTCGATATTGGCGTCCAGCGTGACGTTCTCATCGATGAACACAAAGCGATCGGTAATGTGCAATGCATCTGGGTCGGCGATGCGATCCCGCAGCAAGGCAGCGGCGTCCGTAACAGTGACCTTCAGGTTGTTACCGTTGCTGGCCAAGGCACCCAAGCCTGCCAGAATAGTCCCGAAGTTGACTGACTCATCGATCAGACCGAACTCGTTGAACAGGTACTCCTTGAGGATCCAGACGTTTTCGACATCGAAGCCGGCAGCATCGATTTCTGCATCATCATCGTCATTTGCATGGGTGAAGCCGAGCGTCAAAATCGTGCCAGTGAAGTTGCCACCGTTGACCTCAAGACCATCGGCCTGGGTTTGGGTGGACAGCGTGACATTCTGACCATTGGCGGAGAAGTTGATGGAGAAGTCTTCCAGTTCTGCATCCCTGTCAAACAGCACGTTCGTTTCGCTTGCGCCAAGCGTAATTGAGCCGGTTTCAGCTTCTACCAAGCGCAGGTCGATATCGCCGAACTCACTGCTCATCTCAATGATGTTCAGGGTGCCATCGCCACTTACCTTGCGGTCAGGCCCATACAGCGACTGGTACTGCGCCGCCGTCAGATTCAAGGTGACGTTTTCAGGGATCACGATCTCCTGAACCTGGCTCAGATCGACGTCGCTATCAATGTAGATCGGAGTTGACTGCGATACCAGATGCAGCTCTGCAATCATCAGGTTCTCGTCAAGGTCTGTGAGGTCGAACACTCCGCCGTCGTAGCCGGTGACTACCAGCGTTTCCTTATCCCCCCCCGCGGTGCCCCGGAAGGTATCCAGACCCATTCCAGAGAGCTGGTTGAAGCTCAGGGTCAGCTGCGCATCCGTTGCAAGGGTAACCACGAAGTCGCCCAGTTCGGCGCTTTCGTTCAGCGTAGCCTCCCCGGTCACCGTCAAGGTATCGTCAAAGGCCGAACCGATCAGGGTGAAGTTCAGCTCAGCACCACTGGTAGTCAGATTAAAGCCTGACGTGCCGCCGGTAACAGCGCCCAGATCGATGGTGAAGCCGCTGTTTTCATAGGCATCCACATCCGTCACATTACCTGTGAGCGGATCTACCTGACCCAGAATCAGCTGTACCGGGCCGCTGCCGTTATTGACGGTCTCTGCGGTCGCTGTCCAGTTTCCGCTCACGTAGGCTGTGGCGCTGGCACCGGCGCTGACCACCAGAATATCGGAGTCAGACAGATCGGTAATGATGTCACTGCCCTGGTCCACATTGAAGGTGTCGTTGCCGGCGCCTCCGGTCAGGATGTCGTTACCGGCACCACCAGTGATCACATCGCTGTTGGGCTGGTTGCCACCAATGATGATGTCGTTACCGGCACCACCGGTGATATCGAAGTCACCATCAGTCTCGGCACGGCCATCGAACACCAGCTTCTGTTGCGCGTTGAGCGCACTGGCATCGATGACCAGGGTTTCGCCTGCAGCAACAAGCGTGTCGTTACCGAGGGTGATCGCAACATCACCTGAACCATCAGCGGTCACTGTCAGCGTTTCAACGCCTGAGACATTATCCAGCAGGTCTGGTGAGCTGCCATCCAGGGTAGCTATGTTGTACACAAAGCTCAGCACGTCCTGCCCTGCTCCGCCATCGATGACGACGTCAGCGCGCAGGTGCTCGCCCATGACGATGGTGTCATTGCCATCACCCGTCACAATACTCACAACATCGGCATCGCCAATGACAGTATCGTTATAGGCGCTGCCAATAACCTTCTCAAAACCGCTGAAGGCATCTGCACTGTCAGTCAGATCGATGGTGACACCCGTTGTGCCGTCCGCTGAGTTATCCCAGTTGGCTGCGCTCAGAGTATCAGTCTCGGTACCACCCAGAACCTCAAGATCGGCTTCATCGTACACCAGGGTGTCGTTACCTTCGCCGCCGTAGAGTCTATCCGCACCAGCGCCGCCATCGAGAATGTCGTTACCCGCACCGCCATAGATGATGTCATCGCCATCGGAGCCGGTGATGACATCGTCATACGCTGTGCCGGTGATATGGAATGCAATACCGGTATGCGCCGACAGGTCCAGCACGATACCGCCGGTGACAGCAGAGAAGTCCATGCTCACCACAGCCAGGCCACTGAAATCATGACCCGCCGGCAGTGTGCCCTCGATGTTCAGGGTGCCTGCACCGCTGATCGTGGCACCGCTGGCCTGTTCGGCCGTGAGTGTCAGTGAGGACCCTGCCGGGATGACCACATTGTTCAGGCCGGATACAGCATCCAGAGCACTGAAGTCCAGAGCCCCATCAATGGTCAGCACAACGTTATCCAGAATCAGCGTACCGGCGGTAAAGACCGCCTCTGCGTTGATGGTCAACTGGATATTGTCGTTGGTGCCGTTGAACGTCCAGATGCCGCCATCCAGTGTTGCTCCACCCAGGGTTGCGATAACAGCACCGCCGCCGGCATTCAGGGTGAAATCAGCGCTGTCGATCAGCGCAATAACTCCCAGATTGACGACACCAGTGGACGCGCCATCGGTATTGATATTGATCACGCTCAGCTCATTGCCCGCCACGCCCGGCCGGGAGTCGTCGCTGGCGGTACCCAGCACCACCTCACCCATGGTGTTGATGGTCAGGGTTTCGGTATTGCCCAGTGCTGCACCCGGGCTGGTACCCGGTGCAGACACAGTGCCTGTGCCGGTGTGGTTCAGCGTAACTCCGCTGATGTGCACATCATCGGTATTGACCGAGCCGATGGTGACATCGGCATCACCGTTGATGGTGATGGTGCCTTCAACCGCCGCATCCTTGAGCGTGTTGGAACCGGTTACGTAGCTCAGCTCCAACTCACCACTGATGATCAGATCGTGCTCGGCATTGATGGTGATGTTGTGGAGGTTGTTTTCCTGTGCACGATGACCCCCGGCAAAGCCTGAATCGTCCGCAGAAGTCTCAAGCGTGAAGTCCACCCCGTCCAGCCCACTGCTGAGGTTGATATCACCGATATTACCCGCAGCAGGGACTACAACCTCCGGCAATACCAGATTGAGGTCATTGCCGGTATTGCTGTCAACGAATTCACCCGGAATCTTGAAGGTGAAGCGCACCACACCCGCGCCCATATCCTCGGCCACCCAGTTATCGTAGGTGGCATTGGCCAGCCTGGCGGCAATGCCCGCTGCGGTATCGCCGTTACCCAGCACAATGAATGCACCATCAAAGGCGATGGATTCACCGCTACCCGATACGGTCATTGCGGCAATGGTCAGCTCGAACGTCTCAGCGGTTGACTCATCGCCGTCCGTGCCGTTGTCCGCATAAATGCTGCCACGGATCTCGTTGGGGCCGGTCGCCGTGCCGGTGATATCCACGGAATTGATCACCAGCGACTTGAACAGCCCCGGCAACTTGCCAGTCACTTCCAGCGTCTGCAGCGGATCCTTGTTCTGCGGCAGCGTCAGGTTACCGGTAATAGTGGAATCCCCTTGCAGTGTCAGCGTCAGGCTGCTGATCTCACGCGCCGTCAGATCACTGAACACCACCGAGGCATCCACGTCGTGGTTACTGCTTACGACAACAACTCGGTCAGCGGTATCGATCGCATCCGGATCACCGAAGCCATCCAGCAGCTCGGCAGCCGGCTTCAGGGTCACCACCAGCGGATCGCCATTACCGGCGTTACCGGGCAGGTTCGGCAGGATGCTTTCAATGTTCGCTGGCAGGTTGGAGAGGCTGAACTCGTTGTACAGGTACTCGCTCACCAGCCAGAGATTCTCAACGTTGAAACCACCGGCTTCAATGTTGGCATCCGGTTCGGGGCTCCCGGCACTATCGTCAGCATCAGCACGGGTGAAGCCCAGCGCCAGAATGGTGTTGTCGAAGGTGCCGCCGTCGACGCCACGGCCATCGGCCTGAATTTCACTGGAAAGCACCAGTGCCTGGCCATCGGCGGTATAGATGAAGCTGAACGCGGTATGCGTTGAGGCTGTACCATCCAGCACCGCCGCAGGGTCAAGCACCACGCTGGAGACGGTCGGATCCAGGGTGATGGTCCCCGCCTGAGCCTCGACCGAGGACAGGTCGATGCTCAGGTGTGCCGGGGCACTGCCAAAGTCGGTGATATTCAGCGTGCCCTCACCCACCACAGTGGTGGAGGCCATGATCTGCAGGAACTGATCCGCCGTCATGTTGAAGGTGACGCCCGCCGGGATCACGATGTCATCCACCCTGCTGAAATCGCTGTCCGGATGAGCAGTGACAACCGGGCCTGCGCCCGCATCCACGGTCAGGGTGCTGATCACCAGGTCGTTGCCCAGCTCATCAGAGGCGAGCCCCTGGCTGCCGTCGTAATCGGTAATGGCCAGTTGCGAGCCTTGCACCGGATCACTGATGTTGTTGTAAACCTCGGTACCGGAGAATTTCTCCGCACCATGTTCTGCAAACTGGTTGAAGTCGATAGTCAGAATGGTGTCGCCTTCCACCACGACATCGAACTCACCCAGCTGTGTTGCAGGGTCAAGCGTCACATGCTCGCCCGTATCAGGCACCGTGGCAGTCAGACTGCCGCCCGCCGTCACGCTGAAGCCGGTCAGGTCGGTTTCTGCACCGTCAAGGTTGTTCACTTCAACAGCATTGTCGTTACCGGTGACGGTCAGCTGGTGCGCATCGTCTGCGTCGAGCTGGAAGATGATGTCATCGCCTGCGGTCAGCACAAACTCGGTAAGACTGCTGAGCATATCGCCAGTAAATTCGAGCGTGCCTGCAACCGCCCCCCCATTTGTGACGGTGACCGTCATATCGCGCCCAAGGTTGCCGGTGAACGTGATTGCATCCCCATCCAGCTCCAGCTGAGCCTGCTCGTCGCCGGCAACCATCCCGGACAGGTCTGCAGCAGGGGTGTCTTGCAGGTCCGCCACGATAACCGTGCCAGCACCTGTGCTGGTGATGCCATTACTGCCGTTGTCGTAAATAGCGCGGCTATCCGCCTGGGCGGCGCTGAGCGTCAGACTGTTGTCTTCGACATTGATGCTGGCGAAATCACCCAGATCGGTAGCCGCATCCAGTACCACTGTGTCAGCGGCCAGCGTAATCTCGCCGGCATCCGCACTCGGGATCTTGCTGAGACTCACTGGGTCATCCCCCAGGTTGTACACGTCGACAAAGACCTGACCTGTCACGTCCTCGTTATTGGCGTAGCCTATCAGACCATCCACCTGCGCTGCCGTCAGGCTGATACGGAAGTCGTTGAGGTAGGCATCCAGATAATCCAGATCCGCCTGTGCACCGACAATCGTCAGCGTATGAACACCCACTACCGACGCATCAAGCGAGGTCTGGTAGGGGCTGAACTGGACGGTGACAGTCGCATCACGCAGATCGCCGACAGTACCGTTTTCACCGACACGGGCAATCGCGGCCTGCTCCGGCGTCAGGGTAACGGTAGCACCCGCTTGGATGATGATTGCGCTCAGACCGCGTACGTCAGTGAGGACATCGTTATTTTCTGCACGAAGTGTCTGGCCGGGGCCAGTGAAGAGCAGATCGAACTTGGGCGCGCCATCTCTACCGTAGAACTGTTGATCTGTTATCAGCAGACGCATGCCTGAATCCAGATGCACACCTACATCGGTGCCGTTGATTTCGAGTGCTGCAAGGCCCCGAAGGTCAACAGCGTTGTTCTCACCCCAAACATGGATATCGCCATCATTACCGGCGTTGACAGTCAGTGCACCAGCACCAAAGGCTGCAACATCGATCAGAGTCAGCGTGGCACCGTTGCCCGCATCCACCCCGTCAAGATTGAAGGTCCAGGAGCCACTCGCCTCCAGCGTGACGTTATCCAGCCATACCTGGCTACCCGCACCCGCGCCGTGGGTGTAAGTGAAGCCATCGGCAACGCCATCCAGATAGGCAACGACATCATGCGAGCCCGTGGTGTTCAACGTCATCAGCGAGGGAATCGGGCTGCCATCCACAGTACCGGTATTGATACCGTAGAATGCACCTTCGCCCAGAACGACGCCTGAAGGGGTTGCTCCACCGAGCGTTACGTCACCACCTTCGGCATTGACTACCAGGGTTTCCAGAGCTTCACCCTGCAGCGCCGGGCTGCCGCCGGTGACGTTCAGCTCACCTGCACCGGTGTTGTTAACGGTAAAGCTGGTTACCGAATCTCCCAGGCTGATGCCCTTGATGCTGGCGTCATTGGTCAGATTCGTGTTGATCTCTGCTGACTCAGCCGTTATGGCGTCACCCAGCAGAATCTGCTCATCGACAACCAGGTTGCCATCGCCGCGGATATTGAATACCACATGCCCGGCAGCATCCGCCAGCGAGTCATCGCTGAGATCCAGCACATCAACGGTTACGGTGTTGTCACCATTGACCGTCAGGTTGGCAGACTTGTTGGCACCTTCAGCGTTGAAGATGATGGTATCAATCAGCAGATCTGCACCCGCGCCCAGAGAGCCATCGCCGACCTCGGAGACTTCACCGGTGTTGAGCACAACATGACGCAGAGAGTAGACCGGAGAATCAGTGCTATCGACACTGATGGTGCCAATGACGTTCTGATTGTCGGGCTGCTCTCTTTCACCGGACTCATCAATGCCGTTGTTGTTGTTGATGAAGTGCTCACTGGCCAGCAGGCTGTCCGTATGCAGCGCACGGTAGGAGTTCACAGTCAGCGATTCAAACTGGGCGGACTCCGGGTCGTAGGTGCCATCGGTGGTATTACCGATGATGATATTGCCCAGGTTCACCTCACCACCCAGGCTCAGATTCAGCGTTTTGACATGCTCGCCCAGATCATCATCACTGAACACCAAGCCAGTGGATGACAGATCGGTGAACGCCACATACTCGGCCACACGGTGCACTTCCGAGGAGAGCAGCAGAATCGTCAGCGCGGCAGAGTCGGTGAAATCCGAACGCACAATGGTATCTGGCAGGCTGGTGTAGAGATTTTCCACATCGCCATCGGCATCAGTGATCAGATCAGAGGTAATCCACAGACGCCCCAGCTGCGCCGAGTATTGATCTGTGTTGACAGGCTCCGCCGGCGCATCCGTAAACAGCCATGCGACGTTGGTGCTGTTGGTATTGTCGGCATCGCCCTCTGGCACATTGACGATGATTTCTCGGGCCGCCTGCGCTTCGGTCTGGAAGCGGATGGTCTGGCCGGAGAGGTCATCATTGTCCGCGCTCAAGGCCTCCAGCGTGATGGAGAACGCACCCAGATCAGTCGCTGCATCCAGCGTAACGTCGTTTTCGGCCAGTGTTGCCGTACCAACCAACTGAGACTGAACTGCAGTCAGGTTGTACTGTTCGCTACCCAGATCCACAACATTGACAACACCCGTGTCCGTCGCGGTGCCGGTTTCACCAACGATGTTCAGGCCTGCATCAGCAATCGCATCCAGCTGAGCTGCCGTCAGGGTCAAGGTCACGCCATCGGCAACCACAATCTGATCGATGCCGATGCCGACCAGCCGCAGCTCCAGATCGCTCAGGTCCGTATCGGCACTGATCAACAGTGTGGTGTGTTCACCCAGATCGATATGGAGACTACCACTGGTCCAGCTGATGTCGCCGAGCTCCATGACGCTGTCTTCGCCAGCGGTGCCGAGGTCGAAGGTCCAACCGGCGTCAGCATTACCCGCATCCAGCGTGTCAGCGGCGAGTTTCAGGTAGGTCTGGCCCGTACCGGAGGTGAAGGTGAAATCACCGGAGTCGATATCGCGGATGTCGCCGAGGTTGAGCTCACCGGTATGCGTCGCAGCATTGATCGTTGACAGGCCGCTGGCGGTAATACCCCAGCCGCCCTGATCATTGCCCAGCACGATATTGCCACTGCCCTTGATATTAAGCGTTTCCAGATTACCCGTGGTATCGGTGCTGTAGCCACCGTCCGCGTCGCCATCGAACAGCGCAGGCGAGGCGCCGGTTGCGGTCAGGGTACCGCTTCCCAGATGGTTGATGGTGAAGGTGGTCAACTCATCGTCGGACAGGTCCAGCTGCTCAACGGTGATATCCGCTGTGCCGGTCAGTGTCAGTGTCGCACTGGGGAACCTGATTGCATCCACCGAGCTGAAGACGATATCACCGCTGACCCGCATATCCTGCTCGGCGATAATGACGACATCACGCAGGTTGTTCTCAATGGTGCCCGCATCCGGCCCCGCCTGAGCGGTAATGTCACCGTTGATCAGGTTATAGGTATTACCGGTGTCGGCATTGGCCGCAGTGCCGGTGGAAAGAATCGACAGCGTCAGGAAGTAACGCGCGATCAAGCCGGCATCGGCTTCCACGGTGGACAGGTGCAGGTTGCCATCGATCTCGGCACCACCGCGCAGCGTCACCGCCAGGGTGCGTACTTCCTGGCTGCCGTCCAGATCATTGACGACAATAAAGCCCGGCACGGTTACCCCGGGTTCGACTGCCAGGATACGGTGAGTCGCACTGACAAAGCCAAGATCTTCCGGGGAGTGGTAGAGGCTGAGAATAATATCATTGTCCAGACCCTGCAGGATCTGCTCAATGTTGCGCCCATCGACGAAGGTATTCAGTGCCTTGAGCGTCTCGATGGCATAACCAGAGACATCGATCTGATCGACGTAGCCTTTTGACAGATCATCGAACATGAACACGACAGCAGAGCCGTCAGGCCCGGTGACATTCAGGCCATCGGCCTGAGCCGCATTGGCCAGACCCAGTGCCTGATCGGCCGCCAGGTAGACCTCCAGCCTGCTCGGCTCGACGAACAGGCTGTCATCGTCAAGATCGACATTTTCAGCCAGTGTCAGGGTGATGCTGGCGGCATCGATACCGGTCAGATCAAAGCCACCCGGCAGATCCACGTCCGCCTGAGTCAGCCCGGTGATATTGACCGTAAAGTTGCTGGTGCCAGACTGACCAACGATAGTGCCACTGCCAGCCAGCTGCTGGAACTGCTCCGCCGTCAGACTGAGGATCTTGCCTTCAGGCACGATCAGACGGTCCACACCGGTCAGGTCAGTGCTGGTCGCCAGGGTAACGGCAGCGCCACTGCCAGCGATGGTCACATCGACAATATCGATACCGGCAGTCGCTGCAGAGGCATCGAACGGCTGGTTGTTCAGCCCGATGATATCCACCGAGGCGTTGTCGCCGCTGCGCTCCACGGTCAGATTCTGCAGACCGCCGATCGCGTTCAGCTGGGCCATGTTCAGCACCAGCTCGGACCCATTGGTCAGCACGATGGCATTCACATTGATCAGCACATCATCGGTCAGATCAAACGCCTCACCGGCCACACCCTGAGCGTCATCATAGCTGTCCAGAACCAGCGTGGTCTGACCGCTGGCACTGCCCTTGATGGTGATGAAGTCGCTCGCGTCTACCGTCCCAACAGTAGACAGGCCGACGCTCAGATCACCGGCACCGGTATGGTTCACGGTCAGTGCATCGATATCGTCATCGTCGGTATCCAGATCACCGATGGTAACCGTGGCACCACTGGCGACACTGACATTCAGCTGAGCGGTACGATTATCCTGCAGTGAGCTGAACTCGATCTGGCCAATGTCCAGATCCTGGCTGGCGATGATATTGACATCACGCAGATTGTTCTGGGCATAGCCGGTGGTCGAGCCATTGGCATGAATCGCATCGACAATCCGGTTGGGGCTGTCGCCCTCGGAGCGGATGGTCAGGGTCTGGAAGTAGTTCAACGTCACCGTACCCGGAACCGGTGTAATCGTTGACAGATCCAGGTTGCCATCAATGGTGGAGCCACCCTTGAGGGTCAGATCCAGAGAAGAGACCTCCACATCGTTATCCAGATCATTGAAGACGATCTGGGTATTGACCGTGGCACCGGCCTGAATGATCACCGTGCGATCGGTGATCATCGCCCCCGGAGCGATCTCGCTCGGCGCGTTGGTGATGTCAAAGATGGTGACAACAACGGTAGAGGACAGATTCTGCAGCAGGGTTTCCAGATTCTGGCCGTTGTAGTACTCCACCAGACGGTCCATCACATACAGGTCGGTCACGCCGTAGCCGGACGCATCCAGCTGAGTATCGGGCGTGCCGGTATCCAGCAGCTCGAAGCCGAGCACCAAAGAAGAGGTCGCACCGGTGCCAGTCACCTCACGGCCATCGGCCTGAGCCTGGCTGGACAGCGTGACCATCTGACCATTGGCCAGCTCAAGCGCGAAGCCAGCCAGGTTGTCATCCACAGCGAAGATGACATCTTCAGCAAAGCTGATCACACCATTGGCAGCGGTGATCAGGGAAAGATCCAGCCCCCCCTCCAGCGCGGCCTGCGTCACATCGGTGATATGCACAGTGCCGGCACCGGTGATGCTACCGACCCCCTGCAACTGCTGGAACTGCGCGGCAGTCAACTCAAGCGTTGTGCCAGCCGGCACCACCAGCTCGCCGACACCGCTCAGATCGGTGGCAGCATTCAAGGTGACGGTCGCGTTGTTGTCCAGAATGGCGACGGTTGCCAGATCGATGCCGTTGGCAGCGGAGCCGGCATCCAACGGATCGGAGCCCAGCGCGACCACATTCAGCGTCGCGGCGTTACCCAGGTTGGCCGTCGTAATGGCCTGCAGCCCGCCCATCGCCTGAATCTGTGCATGACTCAGGGTCAGCTCAGACTGATCGGTCAGCACAATGGCATTCACATTGTTCAGTACATCATCAGACAGATCCAGTGCCGGCCATGCCGCGCCCTGCGCGTCGTTCCAGGTGTCAATGACGATAGTTGTGGTGCCGGTGGTGCTGCCACTGATGCTGAACTGATCGTCGGCATCGATGCTGCCAACAGTGGACAGACCGAAGGTCAGCGCACCCTCACCGGTGTGCTGCACAGTCAGACCGGCAACATCATCATCACCGGTATGCAGATCGTTCAGCACCACGCTCTGACCAGAGGCGACATTGACACTCAGCACAGCGGTCTTGTCATCGGCGGTGCCGGCAACATCATCACCGATGGCATTGAAACGGATCTTGCCGCCCACGGTAAAATCCGCCGTGGCATTGATCATCACATTGAGCAGGTTGTTCTCGGTATTGGTCGCACCACCAACGGAGTTGACAACCGAGACCGTCGGGTCGATATCGCCGCGGATGTAGTTCGGCAGATCGCCCTCGGAGGTTATCACCAGCGACTGCAGATTGTTATACAGACTGTCGTTGACGTTATCCTGATCGTCCGGATCTTCCGGCACTATGGTGGTCAGACGCAGGTTGCCGTCAATGCCGGCATTACCGCGCAGCGTCAGATCGAGGATCGCCACCTCGCGATCCACCTGATAGCCATTGAACACCACCCAGCCCTCGACAGCCACACCGGCCTCGATCACCACACTGCGGTAGGTGGATTCGGCGAAGGCCAGCATGCTCGGGTCGTTGAACACGACAACAGTAACGCCGCTGGCAAGCTTCTGGATCAGCTCCACATCATGCTGCGCAACCAGCGCGCTGAGCAGGTGCAGTTGATCAACCGCATAACCGGAACCATCAATCACATCGTTGATGGCATCCCAACCGGTCGCAAACATGTAGACCAGCGTCGTCTCACTGCCGCCGCCCACCACCAGACCATCGGCCTGTGCGCGGGTGGCCAGACCCAGTGTCTGGCCATCGCCCATCACCACCGAGAAGCCGTTCAGATCAGTCGAGCTCAGCAGACGGAGATCTTCCGCCAGCGCCACCGAGCCCTGCGTATCATGCACACCTGCCAGGCTGAAGCCGGCATCCACATGCGCCTGGGTCAGGCCGGTGATATGCAGCGTCGCGCCCGCGGCGATGCCGTCGATGGCGGCCAGTGCCATATACTGCTCCGCCGTCATGGTCACTTCAGCGCCAGCCGGAATCAGCACGCTTGCGCCACTCAGATCGGTCGCCGAATCCAGCGTGTAGCTGCCGGAGGCCAGCACCACAGTGCCCAGCACCACATCCGTACCCAGCGCCTTGACGTCGACCAGCTGATCGGACAGCGCCACCAGATTCAGCACTTCATGGGCGTTGCCGGCGCCGGCAACGCCACCATGAATGGCAGCCGGGGTAATAGCCAGCAGTTGCTCGGCACTCAGTGTCAGTACACTGCCTTCGGTAATGGTCACGGCATCCACCCCGCTCAGGGTTGCCGCCGACAGATCGGTTGCCGTGACGCTCAAGGTCAGCGTGCCTGCCGAGCCATCGACCACGCTGCCGGACTCGGCGACCAGCCCGTTCATGCCGAGCTGCGCCTGGGCACCTGCAGTGAAGGTGAACGCGCCATCCATCGCTTCAAGCGTTGCCGAGAACAGACCAGCCACACCGCTGGCGTCAATACTGCTCAGTGTTTCCGGCAGCACCCCCCTGATCGCCAGGTCTTCCACCGCCGTCAGGTTGAGCACCTTGACACTGTCACCATCCAGTCTGGAGATGATGGCATCGCCATCGGCCACAGCAAGCGTAATGGTGGAAGCGTTATTGATGGTAATGCCATCCACCTTGACAGCGCGCTCGCCACCATTGGATGCGCCAGTCAATGCAACGCCCTGGTTGTTGATCTCAACCAGCGCCGTTGCGCCCGGCGTGAAGTAGCTTGCGTTGAACGTCCCGATGCTGGAGAAATCAGGCGTCAGGTCGTCTTTTTCGACATCGCTCCAGTGTGCAGCACCATCGCCTTCCAGCAGGAAGGTCACGCCACGCTTGATGCCGGCAACCGTCAGGCTGTCGCCACCGTTGCCCTGCAGACCCAACACCTCAAGCCCCTGGGTATCGTTGCAGACGTAGAGGATATCCTCGGCATGAGCATCCAGCCGGGTCACGATAAACACCGCAACACCCTCGGACTGAACCCCGTTGATCGGATCGCTGCCAATCATGTTGACGCCGGCCGCAGCATTGGCCTCATCCATGACCACATCCACCCGCAGGCCGCCCACTTCACCGACCAGCGTAAAACCACCGGTTGCCGCTGCATTGAGTGTGGTTGCGCTCAGCGTCAGGTCTTCGGCCAGCCCCAGACGGCCTTCCAGACCCACTGCAGCCAGTGTCGTCAGCAGGCCTTCAAGCCCGGCGTCGACATGCGCCTGCGTCGCGCCGGTAATGTTGATCTGCGCGCCGGCACCGCCGTTGACGACCGGCGTATCGGCCAGCTGCAGCGCCTGGTCAGCGGTCATGTGCAGCACAGAAGCGGCACCGACCGTGAACTGGTCGAGGCGGCTCAGATCCACACCGGCATCCAGCGTCCAGTTACCCGCTGCCGATACCAGGTTGACGGTCAGCTTGCCATCCAGCGCACGGGAGTCAAACGGCTGATCGGCAATGATGACATTCAGGGTACCCTGCCCGGTGACCGCCTCTTCACCGACCTGCTGCAGCAGCGCGTTGCCGATGGTCAATTCGGTGTACGCATCACTGAGCATGATCGCATCCAGACCGCTGACCGCCACACTGGAGAGATCGTTCTGACCGCTGAGCTGCAGCGTGAAATCGCCCGCCACTGCCGACGCATCCAGGGTTTCCAGCTCGCCGACCGAGATGCGCCCCTTGACGGTGACAGCATTGGCCGAGACAAAGATCAGCTCACGGAGCTGATCGGATTTGCCGTCGAGGAACCCACCCGCAGCGGTTGCATTGTTGATGGAGCCGATCACCGCATCGGCGTCCTCAATGTTGAAGGTGATGCTGCGCGCATTGGCAATGTTCAGCGCAGCCACACTCAGCGGACGACTGGTCGCCACGCCCTGGTTATTGATGTCGATGATCACCGGCGCCGCAGCGTAGGCATATTCGACGTTGACAGTACCGATATTGGAGTACGCCGGATGCCCTGCCGACTGCAGGTTGTTGAAAACCCTGCCGTCCCCTTCCAGCAGCAGACTGACGCCCCAATGCACCTGCAGCAGGTTCAGCGTGGCGTTGAAATTGCCCTGCAGCCCCAGCGTATGCAGATCCTGGATGCTGTCACTGAAATAGAACGTCGCCTGCTCGTGGTCACTGTAGGAACTGTCGCCATCATTGATATCGGTGACGATGTAGGTCTGCACACCACTGGAACGCCAACCGCCGATTTCGCCAGCCTCACCGACCACCGCATTCTCGCCGTGGATCATGACATCGATGCGCACATCGCGGTCTGCGTTACCGTTACCCTTGATCTGCACGACATCCTGAAAGTCAGCCAGGGTCATGCCGTATACATTGTGCTGGAACCCGGCGAAGTCAACCGTAAAGCCGCTGTCATGCAGATCGATGGCAGTGTTGAAGGTAATATCCTGGCCACCGGTAATCTTCAGCGTCTTGGCCAGATGTTCAAAAACACCGTTGTTGTTGCCATCATAGATATCGCTCACCACCGAGACCAGATCGGAGTCGATGGTCAATACCGCCGTTGACGGCTGCGGTGCCGGACGATCGTAACCGCCGAGCACATACTGGATGGTCACATCGCTGCTGGCGTCCAGGTTCCCGGTCAGGGAGCCGCCATCCACCACCTGGTAATTCTCACCGGCATCGAACGGGTCAAAGCTGGTACCGGCACCGGTAATCACCACCCTGCCATTCAGCCCATCGCTGGAATCAATACCCTGCCATGCCACATGCTCATGCAATTCACGCGCAGAAAGGGTCAGCTCTGCCCCCTTGCGCAGATCAAAGTTCAGCCGCACGTTGTCGCTGAGCTGACTCATGTCGAACAGCTCACTCAACACCACGTCTTCGGTGACGATGATATGCAGGTTCTGCGTTTCGCCGAAGGACTCACGGAACACACTGAAAGCGCCTGCACCCAGGGCAGCCACCTGCTCGGCAGTCAGCGTGAGCTCACCTCTGAGCACAACCTGACTGACGCCCTGCAGCACGGCACGCGACAGATCAGAGTCGTTGGCGATGGTGAGGCGGATATGCTCACCGCTGATGACCGACTCATCCAGCGCCACCACACCTGAGGCGTCGTTACCCAGGGTCAGGCGGTCATTGCCGCTGCCCAGATTGACGTTCAGCAGCGCCTCGGTTTCGCTGGCAACCAGCACCACGGTGTCGTTGCCCGCGCCACTGGTCAGATTGATGAGCGCAGCAGACGCGGTCAGGCTGTTGCCGCCATCACCCAGGGTAATATTCAGCGTATGCGCGCCGAGCGCACTGACACTGTTGGCACCGTGGCCAAGCGTCAGGGACAGCTCGCCCACGCCGTTCGCCTGCACCTGGTTGTCACCGTCCAGCGCGGAGATCTCCACCTTCGCCGAGCCATCAGTGATAAAGTGGTTAGCCCCATTGCCGCCGGTAATGGTTACCCGGTCAGCATGGGTAGCGGCAAATTCATCGCCGGCCTGGCTGCCGTTGAAGATCACCACCGGCTGGCCATCAAAGCTCAGGTCCACACCGCCAACGGACTGCGTTGCATCAATGGTGGCCGGGCGTGCATCCATGAAGGACTCGGCGATATTGCCCTCAATGGTCAGCGAGCCTTGCCCGGAAATATTCAGGAAGCGCAGCTGCCCACCCAGATCCGCATCGTGGATCCAGTTTTCTGCACCCATTGCTTCCACATTCAGAATGGCACTGTTGTGCGAGACATTCAGATCGAAGTTATCGTTGTGGGTATCACCCAGATTCAGCTGCAGATTCAGGCCCTCGAGAGAGATACCCTCTCCGTAATGCACCGTCACCGCCTCACTGAAGCTGCCCTCCAGCGACAGCAGCGCGCCGTTACGAACACCCAGCACAAACAGGTCGCCCAGATCGGTACCGCTGTCGTAGCCTTCCAGGATCAGCAACCGCTCCACATCCAGCACCCGCGTCAGATCGATCACACTCGGCGAATCGCTGCCCGCACCGGTGCGCACCGGGTAGCTGGCATTGTCCAGCCCATAGATATTCGGCTGGTTCTGTATCTGTACCAGTTGTACGTTTTCAATCAGGTTCGGCCGGGCATAGGAACCTATGGCATCAATCTCAAGCGTGTTATAGCTGCCTTCACCGCCGTCGATGGTGGCGTCGTGCAGCAGCTCAAGGCGGTCAACCAGAATCAGGTTGTCAATCGATGCAGAGGTAACGCCTGGCTGGTCAGTGCCGCCGTTATTCTGCACAGTGGTCAGCACCAGCGGCAGCTGATTGAAAAGGGTAACGCCATCAGCTGTGTAGGACTTGAGATCGATCAGTACCGGATTGCCGTTGGCATCCAGCACCGGCTTACCGGACTGGTCACGCAGCATGACCTGCGGCCAGCTTTTCAGTTCCACTTCAAACAGGCGGGAGTCGCCGTTGTCATCCACCAGCAACTGGGAAATGAAATCGAATTCCTGAGCGCGCAGGTCGACGATGTTGGTGTTCTGCGTACCATCAGCGAAGGTGATCACCAGCTCGTGTCTGACCGGCGCATCGGCCGACTGTTCAGCCCCGGCCTGGTCACCTTCGGCGACAGCTGCGACCGGCTGCAGGGTGATATCAATGATCTCGCTGGCACCGGCTACCGCCGATTCAGGCACAACCGTCATGCCGAGATAGGATTCGATCAGCGCCACCAGGTCCGAGACCGGTACGCCGGCGATTTGCCCTTCTACTGACAGCTCAGGCTGACCCCAGTAGGCAACCCGGGTAATGACCGGATCGATATCGGTGATGATGGCATCGGTGGCGGTCAGATTGAGGTTTTCGCGAACAGTGAATATCTGCGGTGTAGGCAGGGTCTCCGGCGCAACGGCAATGGCGTCAAGCACGAACTGGGTATCGACGTTATCGTTCTTGTCGACCGCCTTGAGCAGGCGCACGCCATCAAAATCAAAGGGCATGGCATATTCTGCCGGAATCCCATTGCCCAGCGGATCGACGATATCGACCAGCTCAACGGCAAAGGCGAGCTTGGCATTGATGGTTGCCAGGTCATCATTCTGCGCACCATTGACAATCGCAAACGCCAGATTGGTCAGACTGTGCTCACTGTTGGCCCAGTAGTCGATCTCTTCCTGCACCGCCGCACGGTTAAAGGCACACTGATAGATCTGAGCAATGGCCTCCTGACGGGATTTACCACCGTAGAGAGCTTGATTTTCGAGGTTTTCAGGGGCGCCGAATGCAGCCGAAACGACTGTCCAGTCCTTGTGTATTTCCAGCTGTTCTATCCAGTAATGCAGCCCAGCAGGGTCCGCGGGACGCTGGTAATAGGCAATGTACATTTTGTGAACAAGTGTAGCGGTTGTATTAAGTTCCATCTTAAAAACCTCTTGAAAAATGATTTGGCAATGCATCCGGCAAAAGGATCAGCCACCATTGCTCAATGCAACCCGCGCAGAAGTCGGGCGCAAAGCCATGCGGCAGCGCTGTCGGAAACAAGGTAGGTGATTGTGCAGATTGCGGAATGCGGGGCTGCATTCCAGCGGCATCAGACCCGGCAGGGGGAGGCGTGCCGGCAGCAAAAGCCGGACACGACAAAGAGAACGGATTATTCAGCCGCTCTTTCCGGGAAAAAACAGGGCAGCCAGGACCGATGAAAACATCAACGGCAGCTACCGAGGGTGTCGCTGTCAACCACGCGCTCCTTCTTGTGACCTATGTCACAGAGTATCCAGCATTCAGTATTGTTATTGTTCGGCACTATCCTTCGCCGATTTGACACCGCATTCTGAGCAATTCTGCAGGGCTAATCAAGCAAAATCGTGCGTTCCAGCCGCGCTGTTCACGGGTGCCTTCACCAATGGCCTGTTTGCGGCAGCCGCAGTCACAGGTCAGCTCATACTCGGGTAGCTCATGTACCACTTCGATGCGGGGCAACGTCGCCGGCAGTGGCTTACGCTTGCCACGCTTTTTCACCGATACGGCCCCCACCCCGCCTCAATGCGTGGTTTCAACGTGCTGCCGTGACTCAGTGCTTGCCCAGCAGGGCTTCCAGGCTCTCAGCTGTCAGAACGCCCCGGGTCCAGGCATCGAGCTTGGCAGCATCGGCTTGGCGGATCATCTCGGTTGCCCAGTCCGGTAGTGCACCGAACTTTAATTCCAGCAAGCCCAGGGCCGTTTCACGCATTGTTTCTAACCGGCCCTCCATGCGTCCTTCAACCCGGCCCTTCTGGATACCAATCAGCTCACCTTCGTGAAGGCCCTTCTCCAACCCCACCCGTTCAGCGGTATTGATATACGGCATGCTCTTGTCCTCCTCGATCGCACCGCAAGGCTCACCACATCCACCCCGTAGCGATCACGCAGGCGATACTGGTAAGTATACATCCGTTGTGCAAAAGCATCCTCTGGCTCGCCCTGCACCTCAACATGGATCAGCACCCAGGTCTCATGGCCTTCCAACGTGTGCACCTTGACCAGTTTATCGGCGTAACGCCTGCCAGAGTTCGCGTCAGGCGTCACCTGCTGCAGCTCTTTGTCGAGCGAGGTATAACCCTGGCGCCAGTCGATCTCTGACGGGATATGCGGGAACAGCAGTTCCAGAAACTCCTTGAAATAGCCATCCAGGGCGATTTTCCAAGGGCTGTCGTGATCGGTGGTGCGATCCGCATCGGTGTCGATCATGGGGCCTCCTGTTTGCTGGGCACAGGATAGCAGCTTGCCCTTCGCAACGAGAAGCTCAGCACTCTGAGCGTTCAGGGCCTGTCATCGTCCATAGGCTGGGTGGCTTTTCTCTTCTGTCAGCTCACTGCCCAGCAGGGTGTCGATCGCGCGTTTGAATTGTGCCCGTTGGTCGTTCAGTTGGTACACGCTGCGTGACAACTGGATAAAGGCATCGTCAAAGCACTGTCGGGCTTCATGTGCCCGTTTACCGTTCTCGATGTCCCATAACTGCTCATTGACGGCCTTGAGGGCGCGTCGGAGGTCATCCAGTGCGGCGGGGTATCGGGCCGTGTCGCCGACGACGGCTTCGAGTGCCGCCTGTTCGCGAGCGATGTTGTGTTGTCTGGCGGGATCATCGATGCGTTCGCGCTTGATCGCCAGGATCGACAGCTTGTCGAACACCTCGCCCCAGGCCACGGGAATCAGGGGCCGGGCGGGCCAGGCGGGTTTATGCATGATGGGGTGCCTCCGTGTCGGTGGGTTCAATGAGCCTGTGCATGACCTGCTCAACCGCCGCCAGCCAGCAGCTTTCAAAGTAGACCTTTTCGTCCGGGTCGTTCAGGGCATCGGCCGAGAGTTTATAGTGTTTTGCGTAGCGCTGTTCGGGGTCCACGTCGATCGCGGTCAGCTGCGGCTGATAGGGCAGCATGCCGTTAGCATACCAGCCAAGGCCCATGAACAACCCAACCGTGCGCTGGCCAACGGCGTTGGCCGCATGCAGTACAAACGAGTTGCAACAGATGGCGCGGCTCACTGCCGACAATGCCCCGTAGAGTTCATTCAGGCTGCGGTCGCGTATGAACAGCAGCGGGCAGTTGACTGAGTGGGCGACGGTCGCAACGGCTTTATCATCGGTGATGACACGATGGCCCTGTTGCCTGAGTGCCTCACACAATCGTACCAGCGCGGGCTCGGGTATGGAGCGCAGGGGCGTTGAGGCGGTGGCATGCACAAAGGTGTCTGCCACGATGCCGGGGGGCCTTGACTCGACCACGGTGGCGCTGCCACGGGCAAAGTCGTCCGCATCGATGTTGGTACAGGACGCCTGCTTGAGTTCAGCTGTGATCCGCTCGGGTGACACCCCCAGGTTCAGCAGGTGAAAATCCGGCCAGGGCACGCCCCTGAAACCCGGCAGCGACACAAAGCCGGAAAAATCAAAACAGGCATCATACTCTCGCCATTCGTCCAAGCGGATGGGGGTGGTGCGGATGCGCGTCACCCAGGGCTCGTGCTTGAGCACATAGTCCGGTTTGGTGGCGGCCCATGAGCGGATTACGTCCACCTCGATCAGCGGGTGGATCGCCTGCAGCAGCGGTAACACCAGGCGAAACGCCTGAGCGCCCACCAGGTTATCTCCGAGCCCGGTGCCAAAGGCATTGAACAGCGCCAGGCGCAGCGGTTGACCGGGGCGGATGCGCTGGCGCAGCTGCGCGGCAATCTGCGGGTCCAGCGGCAACAACGTCGGCTTGCCCTCCTCACCATTGAGCCTGAGTGGCAGAACAAAGGCCGGATTGCGCGCCGGATCCAGCAAGCGGCACTCGACCCCGGTTTTTTCGGCACTGGTGGCGATACGTTGCTGGCCATGCCGCGTATCAAGATAGATCTCCCAGGGCGTGACCCGCTCAAGGTCACTCGGGGCGATAAACGGATACGGCGCGCTGCCGAGCTTGCCGACAAAGCTCCTGGTCACAATAAAGGCCTGCATAGTCAATCACTCCTTGAATTAAAAAACCCCCGCCTCCTTGTGAGAAGCGGGGGTTCTGAAGAACCTCACTGGCCCGCAAGGTACTGCGGGTCAGTGAGTGAAGCGATCAGCTTCAGGCTACGATGTCGGTCACTGCATTGAAGTTATCCGCATCGACACCCACCAGACGGATCAGGCCATCGGCCACGCCATCCTTGTTGGCATCGATGAAGAGCAGACCTACGGTATCGTCTTCGTCGATCACGCCATCCACTGCTCCAGCCACACCTGCTTCTTCCATCCAAGTGAAGTAGTACTGAACTGCGCCGTTGGACAAACCGAAGTTGGTGTTCGCAGACAACAGTGCTTCACCAAAGTCGATGGCCGCTGTCGCGGCTTCAACCGTATTGGATACAGTACCCGCAGCCACACCGATCTCGATGACATCTTCACCAGAGGTGAAGTCTGTGATGATATCGGCTTGTGCATAGACCGGATCAGCAAAAGGTGAAGTACCGGTTCCGTTGATACCGCCTTCGGAGACGATATCCAGGGTGAAACCACCCTGATCATCAGTACCAGTGAAGGTGATGGTGTCAGCGTTAGCAGTAGCCGTGAGCTTGCCAATGGCCAGCGCGCTGAACGCCGTAGCCAACGCTTCAGCCAATGCTTCTACTGTCATTTCGCCATCAGCCCTATAGGTGGAAATGATTTCCACACCACCCTTGAGCGTGGCGGTGATGGTGTACTCTTCACCCGCAACCGCACCTTTGCTAACGGTTACGATATCCACCTGCGTGGTATCGCCAACAGTCGAGGCAGTGTCGTCACGACCGATGTTCAGACTAGAGTTAACAGCGCCAGTCACCGCATCGAATGACAAACCATTACCGTTATCACCGGTTGCGACAACGGTCCAGTCTCCAGTGCCTGCATCAACAGCTGCAGCAGAGATACCGTCGATGCCATTCAGCGACGCCGCGATGGCAGTCATGACCGCTTCATAATTACCCAGATCAACACCCGTCAGGCTGACGGTACGTACGGCTACCGTGCTGCCGTTGGTGCGATCCAGCGTGTAGGTGATTGAAACCGTGTCATCGGATGCACCGATGGTCCCGGCTGAGATGGTAGAGTTAAGGGCCAACACTTCAGTGTCAACCGCTTCGGATTCGCCCGAACCATCGTATTCGTTCTGGCCGGTCAATTCAGCCGGAACAGAGTCGATTACGTTGAATACAAAGCGATCGTTGCCACCGTTACCGGTCAGGATATCAACGCTGTCTGCAACCTGAGCAGAGTCACCGCCGTTGATGATGTCATCATTAGCGCTACCGATCAGGGTGTTGGCGCCGTTGTCGCTACCGTCTTCCAGACCACCGATCAGCGTGAAGCCAGTGCTGCCGGTTGCCTTGGAGACGTCGATGACGCTGTTGTCACCAGAAGCACCAACCAGGACCACATCTGCATTGCTGTCGGCATTGTTTACAGTCGCAGCGGTGGCTACGAACTCGTCAACACCTTCAGCTGTGACAGAGGCGCCGGCCGATACAATCAGAACATCCTGCTCTTCTGTAGTAGAGCCATCACCGTCATCCGCTTGAGAGCGCAGACCGATCACGATGTCGTCACCTGCAGTGATCAGGTAGGTATCACTGCCTTCACCACCTTTGATGGTGTCGTCACCGGCACCCATGTCGAAGGTGTCATCGAGCTCTGAACCGATGATGCTGTCGTTGAACGGCGAACCGACTACGTTGAAGCCAGCTGGCTGGCCATTGTCATCAAGGGCACCTTCATGCTTCAGAGTCACCTCAACAGGATTAGCCTGCGGAACGATCACGGTAATGCCAGACAGATCGATACCCACGGTCTGAATGTAGCTCAGATCCAAGTCTACAACTGCGTCGGTATTGACTTCACCAGTGATAAAGACGGTACCTTCGCCGGTTACAGATTCAGCTGCTGCGATCTGATCCGAAGTCAGCGTCAGGGATTCGCCGGCCGGGACGAAGATGTCCACACCATTGAAATCCAGCGTCGCATTGCTCAGATCCACGTCACCTTCGATGGTCACAGCAACGTTGCTCAGCGCCAGGGTACCGTTAACAACGGTGCCTTCAGCGATGGTCAGGGCAATATCGCTGAAGTTCCAGGTGCTGCCAGCGTCCAGCGTCGGCGCTACCAGGTCACCGTTCACATTGGCCGTACCCAGACGGGCAGTCACGGTACCCAAACCGTTAACTGTAGCGGACAACGTGAATGCGTGAGCAGCGCCATCGTCGTTGCTGTCGATCAGGGCCAGGGTGCCCAGATTCACTTTACCGTCGTTGGTACTAACGGTCAGCATGCTCAGCTCTTCGCCGGCCACACCAGCGTACTCCCCACTGCCGAGGGTCACGTCACCATCATCGGTGTCGATGGTCAGTGACTCGGTGTTACCCGCTGCCATACCGCCGTCGAATGCCGGAGAGCCGCCAGTAATGGTCAGCGAACCGGCACCGGAGTTGGTGATGGCCAGGCCAGTTACTTCTGCATCAGAGGTATCCAGTGACTTGATGGTGACATCGTTGTCGCCGGTTACGATCAGCGTTGCGCTGTTAGTGGCATTGGCTGCGAAGTAGATGGTACCGATTTCCAGCTCGTTACCATCCATGCCCAGATTGTCGACTGTGTTCAGTGTCACAGACAGCAGTTCCAGACCTTCTTCGGTGCCGACAGAGATGTCACCAATCACGTTGGCCGCAGCCGGGGGAACATTGGTGTTTTCATCGTAGCCGTCAGCCGCCAACAGGTCGTTGGTGTTGTCTGCCAGCAGAGAGTCGATCACCAGGCTAGTGAAGTTGATGCTGGCCTGGTTAACGGTCATGTCGATGATGTTATCGATCTCGACGTTACCCAGTGTCACTTCACCACCCATGCGGATAGTCAGCTCATCAACGTGCTCCAGACGGTCTTCATCGCTGAAGCTCAGGCCATCAGGCAGATTGGTGAACGAAGCCAGTTCAACCACACGTCCGCGACCGACAGAAGGATCCAGTGCATCCGGCAGATCACTCAGATCGGCAAAGTCGACGCGGATGATGGTGCTGGGCAGGCTGGTGAACAGCTGCTCAACGTTGGCACCGTTAGCCAGTGCTTCCAGAATCCACAGGCGTGCGATATCAGGATCGTAACCGCTGGTATCAACCGGACCGCTGACGCTGTCGAACAGCCAGATGACGTTGGTGGATTTTTCCTGATTAAGGTTTACAACACCCGCCCAATCACTGTTGATCGTGCGTGCAGCCTGCTCTTCCGTTGCGAAACGGATGGTCTGACCGGTCAGTGCGGGGTTTCCACCAGCATTATCGTCGAGATCACGCAGGTTGATTACAACATCACCCAGGTCGGTATTAACAGACAGGGTGACATCTTTGTCAGCCAGGGTGGCAGATGCCGTCACCTGAAGACCACTGAAGTCGTAGTCGATCAGCTCGGCGGGATCATCGTTGCTGCCGTTCTGGTTCAGGTCAGCGTAATCACCCAGATCGATGATTTCGATAGAGCCGTTGTAGCCATCGTTACCCACGTCTGTACCTTCGACGATGTTCAGGCCAGAGGCCTGCGCAGCGGTCAGGGTCAGGGTTACGTCATCCGCCAGGACGATCGGTTGATCACCCAGGATGGTCAGGTCCAGATCAGACAGATCCATGCTCTCATCAATGAACAGGACACCGTCCTCGCCCATGTTGATGTTCAGTACTGATCCTGCCTCATAGTCAAACGCCTGCAGGTGGAACTCAGAGCCTTCGGCAGCGCGGGACAGATCGAAGTTCCATACACCTGCGTCGTTAGAACCGTCGTTGTCACCCAGATCAGCCCAGCTGTGCAGGGTCAGCGTGGTAACACCTTCACCGGCGATGAAGCTGAAATCATTGCCATCGACTTCACGCAACTCATCCAGCGTCAGGTTACCCGTCAGGTCGGATGCGTCGATCAGCGAGATGCTGTGACTGTCTACGCCTTCACCAATGGTGCCGAAAACGATGTTGCCGGAGCCATTCAGGTCAAGCACTTCCAGATCACCATCGATGGCAGGGCTGGCGCCAGTAACAGTCAGGGTGCCGCCGTCATTGTTGATTACCAGAGTATCAACTTCATCGTCGTTCACATCCAACTGCTCAACCGTTACATCCGCAGTACCGGTAATGGTCAGGTTGGCGGTATTTTCAGCAGCGCTGAGGCCATTGAAGACGATATCGCCAGTGATTGTCAGCGCCTGATCGGCATTGATCTCGACCTTCAGCAGGCGGTTGTCTTCGGTCCAAGGCAGTGCGCTGAACGGCGTGATGTCACCGTCGATGGTGTTCGCATCGGTACCCAGCGAGTTGATGGTCAGCGTTTCGAAGTTGCGCGGCTGCTTGTCGCTGGCTTTGTCGCGCGTGGTCAGATAGATGCTGCCGTCAACAGTGGCATCACCCTGCAGATCGATCTGCAGCGTGCGGATTTCACTGTCATCGGTGGAGTCATTGAAGACGATGAAACCATCGATGGTGACGCCCGGCTCAACTTCAACCACACGGTTGATGGTGGTCAGGTAGCCCGGGAAGTCTAGCAGCGTTTCGAAGATGATCACTTCGACGTCGCTGTCGATACCCTGCAGCAGTTCGATGTTACGGTTCTTCACCAGGTCGTTCAGCAGACGGATGGTGTCGGTCTGAATACCGGACGCATCGAATGCCTCGAACCAGTAAACACCAGCTGTCTGAGTGAACTGCAGTTCAACAGAAGAGCCTGTGCCACCGATGACGGTCAGACCGCTGCCGGCTTCTACCCCTGTTGTAGGCGGTTCAATCGTATAACGCGGGCTCAGCTGCTCGATATCGGCCAGACCCAGAATGGCGTTGTCGTCCAGCAGGAAGGTCAGGTTGCCGACATTGCCCAGCACCGTGGTTTCGTGCAGGTTAACAACCGAGCCATCCACGTCGATGATGATGTTGGTTGACTCGATACCGGTCAGGTTCAGGCCGGCGTCCACGTCAGCCTGATCCAGGCCTGTGATGGTCACAGTGAAGTCCTGAGTGCCCACACCGACGATGCTGCCAGTGCCATCCAGCTGCGCGAACTGATCAGCCGTCAGGGTCAGGCTGCCACCTTCCGGCACAAAGATCTGAGCTACGCCCGTCAGGTTGGTAGCCGGATCCATCACTTGAGCACCCGGTGCCATGGTGATGGTTTCGATGTCGATACCCGCTTCAAGCGCGGTGGCATCAAATACAACGGCGCCTTCAAAGGCAACCAGATCGATGTCAGCGTCGGAAGCGTTGTCAGCCAGGGAGAAGTTAGCCGCACCGATATCGTTGAACTGAGCCTGAGTCAGGATCAGATCCGCAGCATCTTCCAGCACGATGGCATCAACGTTGACCAGCGTGTCGTCAGACAGATTCAGGTCATTACTGCCGTCTGCAACCACGATAGTGGTCTGAGCGGTAGCGCTGCCGTTGATGGTCAGCTGATCGTCTGCACCCAGGTTATCCGGATTCAGGGTGAAGGTCAGGTCGCCCGCTCCGGTCTGGTTGACAACCAGTTCAACCACATCGTCGTCGCTGGTGTCCAGTACGCCCAGCACTACGGATGCGTCGCTTTCGACGTTCAGCGTGGCAACGGCGTTTTCGTTGTCGTTCGCGAAGAAGTCGTCATCGCCGGTCACCGAGTTGAAGACGATGCCGTCTTCGACAACCAGCGCCTGGTCACCCGTGATAGTGACGCTCAGCAGGTTGTTTTCGGCGCTTTGACCACCAACGCCCATCGGGGTGATGGCACCTTTGATGATGTTGGTGGTATCACCGTTGAGCGGGTTGACAGCCGTACCGGTGGAGTTGATGGTCAGCGACTGCAGGAAGCTGCGCATCAGGTTGGTATCACCACCGTCATAATGACCGTTACCGTTGCTATCAACGAACTTCGGATTGGTACTCAGGCGCAGGTTGTCGCTGATAACCGCACCGCCCTCGAGATTGAGGGTGAAGTTGGCAATTTCGGTATCGCTTGCCGGCGGGTTGAACACCAGGTGGCCGTCAACAGTGGTAGCCTCTTCGATGGTAACGGTCTGGTCGATGGTGCTGACCCAGCCATTGCCATTGTAGATCAACTTGGTGACCGTGCCCGGCAGGCCGGAGAACATCAGGTCAACGTTGGCACCATCTACCAGTGCGTTGAGGATTCGCAGGTAGGTGATGTCAAAGCCAGAAGCATCAATGCCGGTGAACAGCGAGTGGAAGGCATCGTTGAACTGCAGCATGGACTCAGCGCCACCTGCAAACTGTACGCCATCCGCATCGTCGATATCACCTAGGATCAAGGTGATGTTGTCACCGATGTTATAGGTAACGGATGCACCACTTTTCAGCTCAGCTGCAGACAGATCCACGCTCTCTGCGAGAGTAATGGTAACTGTACCGTCGACAGTGACTTGACCCAGCTTCAGATCAGCACCTGCAACGCCAACAGCGGCCTGGGTCAGATCGGTGATGTGGACATTACCTGCACCTGTCAGCGTGCCAGTGCCTTCCAGCTGCTGGAACTGGGCAGCGGTCAGCTCGAGGGTAGTACCTTCCGGAATCACCAGACCGGTCAGACCGGTCAGATCGGTATTCGGGTGCAGCGTTACTACCGGCTCGTTCGCCAGGGTCAGGGTCACGCTCAAGTTGCCTTCTACATCGTAGTTGGCCAGCGCGAATTCCTGATCGTTCAGGCCCTCCAGGTTCAGCGTGGCGCTCGCACCTTCTGCGACATGGAAGTTCTCAGCGCCGATGGTATCGGCCTGCTCCATGGTCAGCGTCAGCGTTGAGCCATCGTTCAGCGTCACTGAGGTGATGTTCGCCAGAGAGGCTTCGCTCAGGTTGACAGCGTCAGTGCCTGTGCCGTCACCGATGGTCAGGGAGATTTCACCGGCACCTGTGATGGCGTCGATGGCATCAACACCTGCATCGTCGATGGTCAGTGAGGTTGCACCAGCCGCACCCACGAACACCAGACCCGCATCGCCGTTCCACAGATCTACCGAGGCATTCAGCTCGCCAGTCACACCAGAGGCGTCGAACATTTCCAGTCCGGCATTCAGCTGAGGCAGTGTCAGGTTGGCATCAGCAGTGACCGTCAGCGCTGTTACAGCACCGGTATCCAGTGCATTGATTACGGTGTTGCCGCCTTCAACGTTGATGGTGGCCGTGGCAGCATTAACCAGCTCGATACCCGCTACCTTCTGGGTTTCGCCGGCCGGCAGTGCAGCAAGACCGACAACGTTTACGACTGCATCGGCACCTGCACGGGCGAATTGGCCGTTCAGGGTACCCACTGAATAGCCGTTCTGTTTGCTGTAATCCACTTCCATCAGGAAGTCTACGCCGCGCTCGGTGTTCAGGAAGTTGATTTGCTTGCCGAAGTTACCACGCAGACCCAGCGCTTCCAGATCTTTAGTGGTTTCGCAGGTGAAGAAGTTGTAAGACTCTTGACCCAGACCGGTTACAACGTAGGTGTGAACGCCGCTGGAGACCAGACCCGCATCTGTTGTACCCACGTGGTCAGTCAGCTCAACATTGACACGTGCGCCGTTACCGTAGATGGCATCCGCGTTTTCGAACCCGGACAGGGTCAGGTTGTTGACCACGCCGCCCACGCTGGAGAAATCAACGATGAAGCCGTTGGTCGGTTCGCCGTCATCAACGCCCAGTGCAATCGCACTACCGCCTTCAATCGGACGACCCCAGTCATCGATGCCGCCTTCAACCGGAGTGAAGGTCAGATCAGACTCGCCGGTAATGCGCAGGAAGGTTTCGATGGTGCTGAACGGACCGATTTCGGACATATCGTCAGTGTTGATCACCAGACGGCTGTAGGACGGTACATCCGCAGGGCGGTCGTAACCGTTCATGTTGCGGTCGATCAGGACGTTTTGGCCCCATTCGTCACGCTCGATTGCACCGCTGTTGTCGGTGTCAGTCGCGAAGTCAGAAGACAGTGAACCACCGGACAGTGCCACTCCGTCAACAATGCTGCGCGCGTCGTCGCGGTTGTTGAACGGGTCGAAGTCCAGACCGGCATTGGTGATCAGTACGCTGCCAGACTGCTGGTCGCCGTTGTTGTCGTCCGCCAGGGTGACGCCCTGTTCGGCAACACGGGTATGCAGCTGTTCAGCAGTCATTTCCAGGGTTACGCCGTCCTGGATTTCCAGGATCAGGTCGACACCAACCGGCAGGTTATCCACACCCAGATCAGTCAGGGAGGTGGATTCGGTAACGATGATCTTCACCTGCGCAGAGGTGTAGAACGGTGAACCTGCAACGGCGAAGTTCTCGGCACCGATGGCCGCAAACTGAGCGTCGGTCAGGGTCAGGATACCGTGTTCAACGTCGAAGTTCAGTACAACGTTTTGAATACCGGACAGTTCGGCCGCACGCAGGTCAGAGGCGTTCTCAACGTACAGGGTGATGTTTTCACCGCTGATGGAGGAGCCTTCCAGCGCCACAATACCGAAGTCGAATGGTCCCAGGTCACGACCCAGTACAACGGTGTCTTCGCCGGTGCCAGTATCGATATTTACCAGTGCAGTCAGGTTGCCGTCAGCAACCAGACCCGCCGGAAAGTTCATGCCAGACACGACAACGGTATCATTACCGGCACCGGTGGTGATGCTCATTTCCTCAGCGCTTACAGTGATTTGGTTGTCACCGCCTGCGGCGTTGATGGATACGCTCTCACCGCGCACAGAGGAGATCACGTCATTGCCTTCACCGGTGGTGATGCTGACGGTATCAGAGTCGTCTGTGGTGATGGTGTTGTTGCCGTCACCCGCTGTAATGGTAACAACGTCGCCGGAGGTGGCGCTGAATTCATTGTCGCCGTTGCCGCCGTTGATGGTGACAGCCTTGCCGTTGTTGTTGGCCTGGAACTGGTCATCTGCTTCAGCGGTACCGATGAAGGTTACTTCACCACCGTGGTCTCCAATGGTCAGATCCACACCGCCAGTGTTGGCAGAGGCATCAATGGTCACCGGAGTGCCTTCGTGGAACGACGGACTCAGGTTCCCTTCGATGTACAGGTGCGCATCACCGGTGATATTCAGGGTGCGCAGCTCACCACCCAGATCGCCGTTGTAAATGTAGTTGCCAGCGCCAGCGGACTCGATGTTCAGGGTTTCGGCGTTGTGCGCGACAATCAGCTGAGCGCCGCCCTCGTCATCATCGGCATCATCGGCATCACCCATGCTCAGGTTGTTGAACACCAGGTTCAGTCCTGCAGCGTCGGACAGTTCGCCATAGTTCAGGGTAACGTTCTGGCTGAAGCCGCCATCCAGCGTGGTGGCCACGCCGTTGCGGATACCGGTAAGGGTCAGCGCACCGGCAATCTGCAGGCCATTCAGGCCCTGGAAGTTACCTTCGGTAACGGTCAGTGTTTCGATGTCTACCGCACGCGACAGGTCGATGATGGAGTTCTGGTTGGGGTCTGCAAGAACACCTTCCTGCACATCCGGGTAGCCGTACCACACATCGCCGTCATCGCCGACAGTGGTGTAGATGTTCGGCAGGTTTTCAACCTTGATGTGCTGAATATTCAGCAGCTGCTTCGGCTGAGCGAAGTGCCCCTTGGCGTCGATCTCCAGGGTATTTACACCTGCACCACCGTCGATGTAGGCGCCGTGCAGCAGCTCCAGACGGCCGGCAACGATCAGGTCGTTGGCATCGGAGGTCTTGCCGGATTCTTCGGTACCACCGTTATTCTGAGTCGGGGTCAGGATGATCGGGTAGTCCGTGATCAGGGTGCCGCCTTCGATAACGGCCGGCACGAGGATGGCGTCACCGCCTACATCGTCTTTACCGCTGTCGACCATGTACGCCACTTCTTTCTCGAACAGACGAGAATTGCCATTGGCATCAAACAGCAGGCCGTTCAGGTACTCGAACTGGGCCTGGGTCAGCTCAACAATGGCGGTATTGAAAGTGCCATCGGACAGGGTGACGGTGATTTCGTAGTTACCCGTGTAATCGCCTTGCTTGTCGTCGCCAAAGCCAGGGACTTGGCCGCCCTGAAGACCATCGTTTGTACCTGAAATGGTGATGCCTTTGATAGCCTCCAGCGAACCAGTGACATCAAACAGATAGTCGGCCATATCATCGGCTTCAGACAGGAATGCACGAACGGTGCCCCACACCTGATCGGCCGGTACGCCGTCACCTGTTTCCGGGTTGCCCCAGTAGGTGACCATCTGCGTCGGGATGGTGTCATCCAGCACTTCAATCGTGCGGATTTCAGTCAGCGTGAAGAAGTGGTTGGGAGCCAGTGCCGCAGCCAGCGCATCCGCTACCGACTCTGCAGTGACTTCAGTGTCTGCTTCCACTGCATCGAGCAGGTCCTTGACGTTATCACCCAGCGCAACGTAGGCCTCGTTGTCAGCTACCTGAGCAATCAGGAACTCGGAGAATGCGACCTTATTATTGATCAGCGCCAGGTCGTCGTTCTGGGCGCCGTTGATGATAGCGAAGGCCAGGTTCTGATCGCTGTGCTCGCTGGCCTCCCAGAAAGCAATTTCCTCTTGAACCGCAGCCCGGGAAAACACGGACTGGTAGAGCTCGGCAATCAGCTCGGCACGTGTCTTGTCACCGTACAGTGCCTGATACTCTGCGTTATCCGGCGAACCGAAGGCGGCGGCAACAGCTTGCCAGCTGCCGTGGGTTTCGATCTGGTCTACCCAGTACTGCAGACCATCCGGATCAGCCGGTCGCTGGTAGTACGCGATGTACATTTGGTGAACAAGCTGTTCATTTGTCGATGCCATTTGTTTACTTCCTCAATTGAGTTTTGTACGTGCTACATGGAACAGCAGCAAACCGTATACGCTGACCGCCGCTCCAGCTAAATTCCGGGCCTAGCCACCACTGCACAGTGTTATTGTTCGCGGCCTCTTCCCTACTAGCAGTCTGAGCTTATCATGACGTTCCTTCAACAGTATAGCCACAGTTCAGGTTTGCCGCTCAAGGTCAGTCCAGACATCAAAGATGCCGCGCCAGACTGGCCGCGCTCTGTTGCCAGTCGAGCCAGGGCAGATCTGCTGACGACACATGGCTACCTGCCTTCCAGCTGGCCAGCCAGTTGCGAAGGGCCAGCGTCAGTGCCGCCGGATCGTCGGCGACAAAGTAGCTGGCATGTTCACCCGCCACCTCACGGAATACCGGGATGTCCCGCGCCAGGATCGGCAGCTGATAACGGGCCGCCTCAATCAGCGGCAGACCGAAGCCCTCGTCAACGGAGGCTGCCAGCAGGCAGCTGGCGTGACGGTACAGCCACTGCAGGGTGGCGTCGTCACAGCCTTCCAGCCAGAACAGCTGGCGGCCGGCGTGCGCATGCCGACGCAGGCGCTGCACCAGTTCGTCGACCAGCCAGCCGCTGCGCCCGACGATTACCAGACTGGCCGCGCTGCCCTCAGCCCAGAGCCGGCCCATGGCCTCAAGCACTTGCTGATGCGCCTTGCGCGGCTCCAGCGTGCCGACCATGAGTAATACCGGCTGGTCCAGGTCCAGACCGGCCAGTGCGGCAGGCACGGTGGCGGAGTCGGGCTCGGCACTGCGATCCAGATCAGCACCGAGGTGGAACCAGTCAACACGCGGGCGTGAGCGAGGCATGCCGGGCGGCAGGTCACGCTGATCCAGCCACTGCTGCAGCTGATCGGCTACCGAGCGGGAAATGGTTATCAGGCCATCGGCCTCGCTGACCACCTCCAGCCACTGCTGGAAGGCCTGCTGCCCGCCTTCGCGGAAGAAGTGCGGGTAGTGCAGCAGCAGCAGATCGTAGACCACGAAGCGCACGGTCACGCCCTGCTGACGCCATAGCCGATAGCACTCGCGCTGGCTGTAGACAACATGGGGCTGCAGGTCCAGCCCGAGGAAGCAGTCGCCGGCCAGCGGGTTGACCGGCCGGTCCGGCAGCAGGTCGGCAGGCAGCCCGGCGCGCCGCAGCAACAGGCTGCAGGCATGGCGGTAGCCGGGCCGGTCGCTGCGCGCATACACCGGCAGCGGTCGGTAGCCGGCCGGGGGCTGATGCTGCCACTGGTCGAGGATGTTGCGCACTACCCGCTGGATACCGGTGCCGACATCGCGCTGCACCAGCTCGGAGACGTCAATCAGCAGCTGGGCCTGCGACGGTTCTACCGGTGCGGCCGGCAGCGCCTGGGTGATGGCCTGGAACCAGTGTTCGCGGTGGCCGCCAATCGCCTCGGCGCTGGCCCGCGCCAGGTGTACACCCAGGTGACCCAGGTGTGCCTGCCAGAGCGGATCGGCCAGTTCGCCTTCGAGACACATCCAGATATCGCCGCTGCGCGGGCTGACCGGTTCGTCGGCCAGCAGTTCAGCCGGCAGACCCAGGCGGCCGAGCGTCCAGCTGCGGGCGTAGCAGTAGCCGTGCTCGGCGCTGTGCCAGACCGGCTCCAGCCGGTAGCCCTGCGGCGGCTCGGCCAACCAGTGGTCGAGCAGCCGGGCGGTCAGCGGACGGGCGGCGTCCCCCAGACTGATCAGCTCGCCGATATCCAGCAGCAGCTCGGGCTGGCGCGGCGATTCGGGGAAGCTGAAGTCCAGCGCGGCGGCCAGGCTGCAGAGCTCGCCGGCATTGTCGCTGTCCAGCGATGGCTGTTGCCGGAGGCTGAGGGCCACACCGTCGGCGCTGTTGCGACCGCGCCGGTGACCGGCCTCGATGGCCTGCTGGTAGTGCTCGGCGCAGCGCTCGGGGGCATGCTGGCGGTGAATGAGTTGAGCGGCGGCCGCCGCCAGGCGAGCGCGCAGCGCGGGGTCAGTGGCGAGGGATTCCAGCGCCTGCGCCAGCTGCTGGTCGGTGAAATGATCCGGCAACCGCAGCACGGCCTCAGCGGCCAGGTCGGCCATGCTGCCGTTGGCGTTGACGATGGTGGCCAGACCATGGTTCATGCAGTCGAGCACCGCGGCGGAGGTTTCCCCGCGGGAGCGAGCGCGCAGCTGTACGCCGATATCGGCGGCGGCAAGGTACTGCCGGTAAAGTGTGTCGTCGGCCCAGCCGGTGATGCGGATGCGCGCCGCCGCGCCGGCGGCGTCCAGACGCTGCTGCAGCTGGCTGGCGTAGGTGTCGTTACCGGGCTCGCCGACAAACACCAGCAGGGCCCGGGGGTCGCTGGCCAGCGACGAGGCCAGCCAGGCGTCCAGCAGGCGGTGATTGAGTTTAGTGGCACCGAGCAGGCCGAAGCTGCATACCAGCAGGTCTGCGTCGTCGATACCCAGCGACTGGCGGGCCTGGGCACGCGGTTCGGGGCCGTGGCTGGCGGTGTTACGCAGCAGCGGGATGCAGTGCCAGTCCGCGCCGGCTCCGGGTCCATACCAGCGCCGGGCCAGCTGCAGGCTGTACGGCGAGTGGACAATGACGCCGGTGGCCTGCTGCAGCACCGGCAGGTTGGCCGGGTAGCGCCAGACCACGGCAGCGCCGTCGGTCTGCTGCAGACGGTCGATCACTGCCGGGTAGCCGTGACTGGCATACAGCGTCTGCAGCCAGCAGCCGGGCCGCTGCCCGGTCCAGTCCATATGGTTGATGACGCCGGACAGGAAGAAGTCATGCAGCACCACCACGCCGGGCACCTGCTCGAGCAGCGCAAACATGTGCTGATGGAAGCTCGAATTGCCGAAGTGATAGAGCACCCGATCATAGTCAGCGGCACGCCCCGGCAGCTCGCTGGCCGGGTAGACGGCGCAGTGCTGATTGATCCAGCGGTTGTCGATACTGCGCTGATCGACAAAGACGTCGATACGGTAATGGGCGGCCAGTACCGGCAGCAGCTCGGCGCTGTACTGGCTGATGCCGCTGCGCTCGGCGGGCAATGGCGAAACAAAGGCCAGTCGCGGCAGTGGCTGGTCGACGCGCTGCTGCGCGGCGGCAGCGGCCTGCTCCGCCTGCCACTCGGCAGCGCGCCCGAGCAGTGCATCCAGCGCCAGGCTGGCGGTGGTATCCCAGCTGAAGCGTGCGGCCTGGCTGCGCCCGTGCTCGGACAACTGGCGGCGGAAGTCGGCGTCGCCCAGCACCTGTTGCAGCTTGTCGGCGATGGCCTGGTCATCATGGCCGTCGAAGGTGGCCTGGTCCCAGCCAACCACTTCCGGCAGGCTGCTGTTGTTGGCGACGATCACCGGCGCACCACAGGCCATGGCTTCCAGTGCCGGCAGGCCGAAGCCTTCATGCTGCGAGGGAAACACGAACAGTTCACAGAGGTTGTACAGTTCCAGCAGATGCTGGTCCGGTACATAATCGGTGAGCACCAGCTCAGCCGGGGCCAACCCCTCCTCCGCTGCCAGGCGTTCCAGCCGCACGCGCTCGGTGGCGGGTATATGGCAGACAATGGCCAGCTGACAGGCGCTGCGCAGCGCCTGAGGCAGCCGGGCAAAGGCGCGGATCAGACCCTCGATATTCTTGCGTGAGTCGACCCCGCCGGTGTACATGATGAAGGGTCTGGTCAGCCCGTAACGGGCTGCCAGCTGCTGCTGACGCTCGGCACTGATATCCAGCGGGCGAAACAGCGCATCACAGGCCGAGGAGATGTTGACGATGTGCGCGGCGGGCAGGTCGAGATGTTCGAGGCCTTCGCGGCGGCTGGAGTCGGAGATCGCCAGCAGCAGGTCAGCGCGCTGAATATGGCGAATCTTTTCTGCATACCAGCGCGCGTAGGCCGGGTTGTCGAAATAGGGCGCCTGCCGGATCAGCGGGATCAGGTCGTAGAGGACCACGGCCGTCGGGTAGTCCTGGCGCCAACGCCGAACACTACTGACCGCATCATCGGAAAGACCTTCAAACAGGCTGGTGACCAGCAGGATGTCCGGCTCCAGGCTGGCGATGACACTTTCGTACAGCTGTTCGGCCAGATCCCGCCGCGACCGGTTGGCCGTATCGAGCCAGTTGGTCGGGAGCCCGGCCGCCCACAGCCGCAGATGCTCGCGGCCGAGCGACTGCTCGAACTCGGCCAGCAGGCTGTCGAGCCCTTCCTCGAACTGCGCGTTGAAGACCAGCACGATTTCGTGCGCGCCGCGCTGGCGGACCAGCTCGCGCACCAGCGCCAGGGTGTAGCGCCCGATACCGCGGTTGCGGCTCTGGGTCTGGGTGCCCTGCATGTCGATGACAATTCTCATGCTCGGGACTCCTTGCCGGCAGGGTTGGTGAGGCGGCCCCTGAGGCGCCGCGCACGGGCGGTAAGGCGGGCTTCATCGTGGGACAACATCGGCCGCTGAACAGGCACGGGTGGTCCGCTGAGCAGAGCCCTGAGGCGCGTTTCCAGTTGCGGGGTATGGCGCAGCCCTGCGCTGGCCAGACGCCGCAGTGACGGATAGCTCGCCATGCGTACCACCCAGCGCCGGCCCAGGTTGCCCAGATAGTGCCTGGCCCCCTGCTCGCGCAGCAGGTACAGCGGCTGGACGACAGCGCGCAACGGCGCAGTGAGGCGCCAGGAGCTGCTGCGATACATCTTCTTCAGCATCTCGTCGGCCTGCCGGGCATGCTGATTGGCAGCGTTCAACGCGGCCTGGCTATCAGCCAGCTGCGCCTGAACATCATCCCGTTGCCACTGGGCATCCGCCAGCTGCGCCTGAACATCATCCCGTTGCCACTGGGCATCCGCCAGCTGCGCCTGGACATCCGTTACCTGCCACCGGGCATGCGCCAGCTGCGACTGCAATTCGTCAGCGTGCACCTGCGCCTGCCACAGCTGATGGCGCATATGCAGGCAGAAGGAATGACTGGCCTGGCCGCTGAGCGTGAACTCGTCGAACACATTGGGGGGCGCGTTGAAGGCTGCCGCCAGCTCGGGATGCCGGTCAGACAGGTAGAAACGGTTGACCCCGTCGAAGTAGACAAAGCGGTAGCCCTTGCTCAGCAGCTGCGGCTCCCACTCTTCGTGGGACTGGGCCTGCGACGTGGGCTGACAGCTTTCCAGCAGCACTATCCAGGGCCGCACGGCCGAGTGCTGCCAGCCGGCGATGATGTCCGCCTCCATGCCTTCGACGTCGATCTTCAGCCAGTGGATGGGCTGATCGGCGCGCTCGTCGAGCAACTGGTCGAGGGTGACCAGCGGTACTTCGACCTGCTGCGCCTCGAAGCCTTTCTCGCGGTGCTGCTGCGCTATCTCGGCGCTGCCGGTGGACAGGCCGGTGCCTTCAATCTGGTACAGGCTGATGCTGCCGGAGGCGCGGCCCACTGCTACCTGTCGTACCCCGTCACCGGGACGGGCCTGTTTCAGCTGTGCAGCGTACTCGGCGTTGGGTTCCACGTGCAGGCCATGCCAGCCGCGCTCATGGAACGCCAGGCTCACGGAGTCTACCACCGGGTCCTGGGCGCCAATGTCGATATAGTTGCCCTGCTCCACTGATTGCAGGGCACGCCAGAGCATCACGTCTTCAAAATTCTGTGCGTATGAAACAAAGCTCATGTAACGGTTATTCCTATTTGCGGCTGCATCCAGTTGCTGCCGGCGAAGTGATGCTTGTCGATATTGATCACGTTGAACACCAGCGCCAGGTCGCGCCATTCGTAGTTGTCCACCAGATGGGTGTCGGTACTGACCAGCGCCGTCTGCACCGAGTAGCTGCCGGGGCCGAGGTGGGCGTCGAAGGCGATATCGTAGGTGACCTGCTGGCCGGCCGTGAGGTCGCTGAGCGCGCCGTCGGTAAAGTGGGTGTTGGTACCGTACATCACCTGGCCGAGCCGGTCCTTGATGCCATAGCCAAGCACCAGCCGGGGGATGTCGTGATGGATATCAGCCACCACCTGCAGCACCACCGCCTCGCCGACATTGATGCTGTCGACTGGCTGGCCGGCGCTGTTGAGCAGCTGGATCAGGCTGACGGTAGCCTCGCCGGTACCGGATACGGTCTGCACCCGACCATCGTCCTGCTGCCACTGCTGCAGCCGGCTGTTGGATTTCTCGGCCAGCAGCGCATTGTAGTAGTCCATGACCTGCTCAGGCGGCCCTTCCAGTTCGATACGCCCGGCATTCAGCAGGATGGCCCGGTCGCAGATGCTCTGGATTGCCTGGCGGTCATGCGACACCAGCAGCAGGGTGGTGCCCTGCTGGCGGAAGCTGCGGATGCGGTCGAAGCTCTTGTGCTGAAAGTAGGCGTCGCCGACCGACAGCGCCTCGTCGACGATGAGGATGTCCGGGCGTATGGCGGTGGCAACGCTGAACGCCAGGCGCATCTGCATGCCACTCGAGTAGGTGCGCACCGGCAGGTCGATATACTCGCCGATTTCGGCAAAGGCCTCGATGGCCGGCATCAGTTCATGCAGCTGCGCGGTTGAATAGCCGAGCAGCTGCCCGGCCATATAGGCGTTCTGACGACCACTGAAATCGGGGTGAAAGCCGATGCCCAGTTCCAGCAGGGCGGCGACCCGGCCGTGCATGCTGACGCTGCCGAGGGTTGGCCGGGTGGTGCCGGCGATCATCTTCAGCAGGGTGCTCTTGCCGGCACCGTTGATGCCGATGATGCCGACCGCCTCGCCGGGTGCAATCTGGAAACTGATGTCCTGCAGCACCCAGTGCAACTGGTGCCGCGGGCCGCGCCCGGGGCTCAGCCATTCCAGGAGTCGGTCCCAGCGGCCGGGGTATTGCTTGTAGGCCTTGCCCAGGCCCTGAATGCTGATCTGCCCCATCAGAGTTCGTCCACCATGTCATCACCGTGCTTGCGAAACAGATACAGGCCACTCAGGCACAGCAGTATGCCCAGTACCAGCGGCAGGACCAGCGCGCTCAACTCGGGCAGCCGCCCGTACAGCAGTATGTTCTGGTAGCTGCCGACCAGCCCGGACATCGGATTGAACGCCACCAGGCGCTGGGCCCGCTCCGGCAGGATGCTCAGCGGATAGACGATGGGCGTCAGCCAGAACCAGAACTGTAGAACGATGCCGAACAACTGGCCGACATCGCGGAAGAATACGTTGAGTACGCCCAGGGTGATGCCCAGACCCAGGGCAAACAGGATCTGGATCGCCAGCACCGGAACCAGGGCGAAGAACGCCCAGCCGGGAAAGTTGCCGGTGAGCAGCAGGAAGCCGGTGAACAGCGCGAAGATGATCGAGAAGTTGATCACTGCGTTGAGCACCACGATCACCGGCAAGCACAGCCGCGGGAAACTGAGTTTCTTCAGCAGGCCGGCGTTGTCGAGAAAGATGCTCTGGCTGCGGCTGGCTATTTCGGAGAACAGGCTCCAGGTGATGATCCCCGCGCACAGATAGATACTGTAGCCGTAGATCGACTCGGCACCGGGCAGTCGGGCGCGCATGATGCTGGAGAAGATCAGGGTGTAGACCAGGATCATCGCCAACGGTTGCAGCAGCGCCCAGGTTACGCCCAGCAGGGAGCTCTGGTACTTGCTCTGAAACTCCCGTTTGACACTGCCCATGATGAAACCACGGTAGTGGTAGAGGTACCGGAAAGGAAGCATGAATTAGCCTTTTGAGGGCCGCCGCACGAGCGTGTCAGCGGCCGAATACCACGTCAATATCTGCCGCTGACAGGGTGCCGGCGACCTGGCGCAGCTGGAATTGCAGGATCAGGTTGTTGTGGGTTTCGCTGGTCAGGTTGCGCTCCACGCGCGACAGCCGGTTGCGGCTGTCGAGCATGTCGCTGAGGCTGCGTACCCCACCGAGAAAGCCGCGCTCGGCTGCCTCAAGGGCTGCTCCGGCGGATTCCTGGGCCACCTGCAGTGCCTGGATGCGGCTGTAACTGCCGCTCAGTTCCTCGGTCAGGCGCGCCACTTCAACGCGCACGGCGTTTTCCGTGTCCATCAGCCGGTAACGACCGGAATGCATGCGCTCCCTGGCCTGACGTACCCGGGCGGTAGTGCTGCCGCCGGTGAACAGCGGCAGGCGCAGCTGGACTTCGAGGCGGGTTTCTTCACGCAGGTTGGTGGCAAAGGTGTCGTTGTTCGAGTGCCGGGCGCTGAAGTACAGCTCCGGCCAGTAGGAACCCTGTTCCATGCCGTGGGTGGCTTCGGCCAGACCCAGCTCGCCGCGGGCGCGGCGAATGGCCCCGGAGTGAGCCTGTGCCAGCGACACCCAGTCTCGGGCAATGATGCTCGGGGTGGCCTGCCAGGCCTGGGTCGGAGCGCTGAGCAGCTGGCGCTGTTCCAGCTGTTCACCGGTGACCGCCTCAAGGTGCTTGAGCGCGGCACGGTGCCGGCTGTTCAGGGCATTGAGTTCGGCGCGGATCTCGTCGACCGTGGCCTGGGCTTCGAGGCTGTCGGCACGCGAGGCGAAGCCGCGCTCGCGCATGCTTTCCAGCTGCTGCAGGCGTTTGTCGTGACTGGCAATCTCGCTCTCCACTACCTGTGCTTCGGCGTGCAGCTGAGCGGCTTCCAGGTAGGCTTCCACAGCGAGGAAACCGATACTCTGACGGAACTCCTCAAGCTCGTCGGCCGCCAGCGATTCCGCTGCCTTGGCACGACCGAGATTCTCGAAGGTGCGGCGTGAGTAGAGCACCTGGTTGACACTCAGGTCATAGCGGGTATGGCTGTCAGTGTCGCTGACGCTGCTCTGCAGGTCGAAGTCGCGGGTGTATTCGGACACGCCGTAACCGGCGCTGGCTTCCACCTGTGGCCACAACGCGCCCCAGGCTTCACGTACACCATGCTGCTCGGCGCGGTGGAGAAATGCCTGACTCTGCAGCGCATGGTTCTGCTGCAGGGCACTCTGGTAGGCCTGCTGCACGGAAAGCGGGGTCTGTTCCTGCGCTGCTGCACTGGTCCCCAGGGCGGCGGCCAGCAGCAGGCCGGCAATGCGCGACAGTTTCATCACTCCTCCCGCAACGCATGGTCGAGCATGCGGGTAACCGGGTCGAGCAGGTACTGCAGCGCAGTCCGCTCGCCGGTACGGATCATGGTCTCAGCGGGCATGCCCGGCACCATGTACATGCCCTGCTCGGACATGGTCTGGCGACCTTGTTCGGTGACGCCGATACGCACCTCGTAGTAGCGCTCGCCATTCTTCTCGTCTTCAAAGGCGTCGGCGGAGATATGCAACAGCTCGCCAGCGATGATGTCATGGGTCTGCTGGTTGAATGCCGATAGCCGCACATCGGCCACCTGACCTACCGCGACGCGGTCGATGTCCGCAGTCTGCACACGGGCACGGATGGTGTAGTGCTGATCTTCCGGTACGATGCTGAGGATGGTATCGCCAGGGCGGATGACGCCACCCACCGTATGCACCTGCAGGCCGACCACTATGCCACTGGCCGGCGCAGTGATATTGGTGCGCAGCAGGGTATCCTGCAGGGCAACGCGGCGGGCACTGAGGTCGGCAATGCCCTGCTGGGCTTCGCGCAGCTGCTGGGAGACTTCTTCGGCGTAGCTCTGCCGGGTGACCAGCAGCTCGGAGCGGGTTTCACCTATCTTGATGTCCAGCTCGGCGAGGGACGAATCGTTGGTCGAGCGTTCGCCTTCCAGGCGGAACAGCTCGCGCTCCATCTCGTTGATCCGGGTGCGATCGGCCAGCTCCTCGTCGAATAATGCCTGCCAGTTGGCCAGTTCGTCGCGGTAACTGCTGATACGTGCCGCCAGGTTGACGTTAAGGGCGCGGATGCCGCGCTTCTGCTGTTCGAGGGCGCTGATGCGCTGCTGATAAATGGCAATCTGGCCTTCGAGTGCCTCGCGGCGCGACTCGAACAGCGAGATCTGGCCGCGAATGATGTTGTCGCTGGCTTCGCTGTTGTGTGCCAGCAGCTCGGCAGGAAACTCGACCTGGTCGGCGGCCACTCGTTCGGCGCGCAGGCGGGCTTCGCGGCCCAGGGTTTCCAGCAGCTGCGATTCGACGATATCCAGCTCGGAGCGCGAGCGGGTGTCGGACAGCGACAGCAGCAATTGGCCCTGCTCGACCCGGTTGCCGTCACGCACATGCAGCGCCGAGACGATCCCGCCCTCGAGGTGCTGTACCACACGGTTCTGGCTGTCCACCATGACCTGGCCGGGGGCGATCACCGCGCCGTCCAGCGGTGCCAGCGCAGCCCAGCCGCCGAGGCCGACGAAGGTTACCAGCACCACCAGCACGCCGGCGCGGATGCGTCTGCTGTAATCGGTCGGCACCGCTGGAGCGGCTGCCTCCGGTTTGCTGTACTCGCCCGGCAGCGCAGCCTCGCTATCGGGTACGGCTTCCCATTCCGGTTGCGCATCGGACTGCGCAGAGTCTGCTGCCTGCGGTGTGTCCGCCAGGGCGTCGGTTTTTTTCTCGGTGCTATTGAGCATGATTACGCTCTGTCTCCCTGGATCTGCTTGCCGGCGCCTTCGCCCTTGCCGGCCAGGGCAATCTGCCCTGCCTGTAATGCCTGCATGACCTGATCACGCGACCCGAAACTGGCGACCTGCCCTTCGGACAGCACCAGTATCTTGTCGACCAGACGCAGGATGGGGATCTTGTGGGTGATGAGAATGACCGTGGTACCTTGCTGCCGCAGACCTTCCAAGGCCACCAGCAGAGCCTGCTCTCCCTGATCATCAAGATTGGAATTGGGCTCGTCCAGCACCACCAGCTGCGGCTGACCATAGACCGCGCGGGCCAGGCCGATGCGCTGGCGCTGGCCACCGGACAGGACGCCGCCGGCGACCGAGATCGGTGTGTCGTAGCCGTTGGGCAGACGCAGGATCATATCGTGCACCCCGGCCAGGCTGGCGGCAGCCACCACCTGGGCGGGATCGACCTCGCCGAAGCGGCAGATGTTCTCGCTGATGGTGCCTTCGAACAGTTCGATATCCTGCGGCAGATAGCCGACATGGGGGCCGAGCAGGATCTTGTTCCACTGGTGGATGTCGGCACCGTCCAGCCGCACCTTGCCGTTGCCAACCGGCCACACGCCGAGCAGTGCTCGCACCAGAGTGGACTTGCCGGCAGCGCTGGGACCGACGATGGCAAGCATCTCGCCGGCCTGCAGGTCGAAGGTAATGCCGCGCAGCACCAGCTGCCTGGAGCCCGGCGGCGTGACAAAGATACCCTCGACACTGAGCTCGCCCTTGGGCGGCGGCAGGGGCATGGTCTCGCGCTGAATGTAGTGACTGCGCAGCAATTCCTGCAGGCGTGCATAGGAGGAGCGGGCACCGGCGAAGCCTTTCCATGAGCCGATCATCAGGTCCAGCGGTGCCAGCGCCCTGCCGAGCAGCACGGAGCCGGCGATGACCATGCCGGCGGAGATTTCCTGTTCGATGGCCAGCCAGGCACCCAGGCCGAGGATCAGCGACTGGAACATCATGCGCAGGGTCTTGGAGGTATTACTGAGAATGCCGGCACGGTCACTGGCGTCGGCCTGATTCAGCAGAAATTCGTTATGTCGCTTGGACCAGCGGTTGCGCAGGTTGTCTTCCATACCCATGGCATGCACCACTTCGGCGTTGCGCAGGCAGGAGCTGGCGTACTGGGTGGACTGGATGCTGGCCTGGTTGGCAATGCCGAGCATCTTGCCGGTGAGCTTCTCGTTACCCCAGGTCAGCGCCAGCAGGATCAGCGCCGCGACAATGGCAAACACGCCGAACCAGAAATGGAACATGAACAGTACCGCGATGAACAGCGGCAGCCAGGGCCCGTCAAAAAAGGCGATGGGGCCCTGGCCGGTAAGAAACTGGCGCAGTGTGGTCAGGTCGGTGAGCGGCTGGGCGCTCTGGTTGCCGGGTCGATCGATGGCCTGCTTGAACATGCCGGAGAAGATCTTGTCGCCGAGCTGGGCATCGATGTTGTTACCGATGCGCACCAGAATCGCGGAGCGCACCATCTGCAGCAACGCCATGGTGACAAACAGCACCACCACGATCAGGCTGAGCATGACCAGGGTTTCAACACTGCGGCTGCCCAGTGCACGGTCATAGACCTGCAACATGTAGATCGCTGGAACCAGCATCAGCAGGTTGATGAACAGGCTGAATACCCCTACTGCCATGAACCCGCTACGGACCTGCCTGAGCGCCAGCTCAAGCTCAGTTGGCTGCAGTTTGTCTGACTGTGCTTTGTTGGACATGTAGAGCCTTACCGATAAGTTGCGTGTGATTCACGATGCCAGGCGTGGCGATTGAGCAGAAAACGACTCTGAAAAGCAGTCAGGCATTCTAGGGAGCGGCCTACCACGTGTCAACATACCTTGCCGGCGGCGTAAGCGTAAGCGTAGGCGTCCAGCGTCTGACTGACGCAGCGCGACCAGGCGAACTGCGCTGCGCGGGAGAGGCCGGCGGCGGCCGCTTGCGCATGCCAGCATTCATCCTCCAGACCCTGCAGCAACAACTCGCACAGGCGATCCACGTCCTGCGGCGCATGCAGGGCGGCTGCACCGCCGGTGACTTCCGGCAGGCTCGAGGCGCTGGAGCAGATCACCGGCACGCCACAGGCCATGGCTTCCAGTACCGGCAGACCAAAGCCCTCGTAGACAGAGGGATAGACAAACAACCGGGCGCCGGCCATCAACTGCGGCAGCACTGAGGCATCGACAAAACCGAGGTATTTCAGCCAGCCAGCGCGCTGCGCGGCGTCGATACGCTGGTGCAGCTCCTCGCTGGCCCAGCCGCGGTACCCGCAGAGCACCAGCGGCCAGCGCTGGCGCAGGGCGGCGGGCAGCTGCTGGTAGGCGTGCAGCAGTACCTCGAGGTTCTTGCGCGGTTCGATGGTGCCGGTGAACAACACATAAGCGCCCGGCTGCAGACCAAAGCCCTTCAGTACGGGCCGCAGCTGCGCCACTGGATAAGGCCGAAACTCCGCAGCACTGGCCAGATGCACGGCGCGGATGCGCTGCAGCGGCCAGTTGAAATAGGCGGCTACCTCCTGGCGGGTGTATTCGCTGTCAGTGATGATCAGGTCGGCACGCTTGAGCGTCAGCGCGATCTGCCGGCGCATGAAGCGCACCCGCTCCGGCGGATGGGTCTGTGGCCAGAGATAGATGGACAGGTCGTGCAGGGTGACCACGCTGGTACCGCCGAAGGGTGGCAGATAGAAGCTCGGGCCGTGGTAGATCCAGTCTTCCCGACCAGCCAGAATGCGGCCCTGCTGCCATGGCACCAGGGTGCCATACAGCGCTGCTGCCAACCGGCTCTTGCGGGCGATGTCCGTCAGCCGGCCGCGCAGCGATGCCGGCGCGACGCAGGCGGCACTGCCGTGCCCCACCGACGGCAGCTCGCGCTGCAGCTGCCGCCCGCGCATGAACAGCAACTGGTCCAGGCCAGCCTGCTGCAGCCCCTGCGCCAGTTCGAGTGTGTAGCGACCGGTACCCGCCAACGGAAAGCGGATCGGGTCGATGGACAGTATGACGTTCAATGCTGGATTCAGCTTCGGCCGTAGTTGTCTTCAAAGCGTACGATATCGTCCTCACCCAGGTAGTCACCGCTCTGTACCTCGATCAGTATCAGCGGCGTGATGCCAGGGTTTTCCAGTCGGTGCCGGTGGCCGGCAAGGATGAAGGTGGACTCGTTGGCACGCAGGTAGAACACGCTGTCGTCATTGATTACCCTGGCCATGCCGCTGACCACTATCCAGTGCTCACTGCGGTGGTGATGCATCTGCAATGACAGGGAGGCGCCGGGTTTGACCTCGATGCGCTTGATCTTGAAACGGTCACCCTCTTCCAGTGTGGTGTACGCGCCCCAGGGCCGGTAGACCGTCTGGTGCAACAGGTGCGCTTCGTGATTCTGCTTTTTCAGCTCGCTGACGATTTCCTTCACGTCCTGCGCTTTGTCCCTGTGTGCCACCAGCAGGGCATCCGCGGTATCCACCACGATTAGGTCATCCACACCCAGCGCGGCGGTCAGCCGCCGGGGCGATTCGATGTAGTTGTTTCTGGCATCACTGAACATCACCTCGCCACGGCTGCGGTTGCCATTGGCATCCTCGGGCACCAGGGCACTGAGGGCCGTCCAGGCGCCGATGTCACTCCAGCCGATATCGCAGGGCACCACGGCAGCCGAGGGGGATTTTTCCATCAGCGCGTAATCGATGGAGATATCCGGCACCTGATCGAACTCGGCGGCGGCCAGGCGTACAACCTGCCCTGCCGAAGCGCTGGTGCCGCTTTTGGCCTGCGCCATGGCGACCTCGGTCGCCTGCAGTACTTCAGGGGCGAAGAGCTGCATTTCCTGCAGCAGCTTGCCTACCTGAAAACAGAACATGCCCGAGTTCCAGTAGTAGTTGCCGGCATCCAGGTAACCCTGGGCCCGTTCCAGACTGGGCTTTTCCACAAACTGCCGGACCTTGAAGCCCGTCCCCAGCGGCGCGCTGGTGTCGGCTTCTATATAGCCGAAGCCGGTTTCCGGATGTACAGGGTTGATGCCGAAGGTGGCATGCAGCCCCTCCCCGGCCAGCGCGGCGGCGCCCTGTACGGCCTGGGCAAAGGCGGCTTCATCGCGGATCAGGTGATCGGCAGCCAGCACCAGCAATACCGCCTCATCGCCGTAGGCCGCACGGGCATACAGGGCCGCTGCGGTGACTGCTGCCGCGGTATTGCGACCGCTGGGCTCGAGGATGTAACTCAGGCGTACCGGCGCACCGTTGCCGTAATGGCTGTATTCGTCTTCAGTCTTGAAGAACAGCTCCTGATTGGTCACCGTCAGCACCTCGGCAATATTGCCCAGCTGCACCGTGCGGCGGAAGGTCTTGCCGAGCAGGCTTTCGCCATCGGGCAGTTCAATGAACGGCTTGGGATGGGCCTTGCGCGACACCGGCCAGAGGCGGCTGCCAGCGCCGCCGCACATGATTACGGGTAGAAGGGTCAAGGGGTACTCCAGGGCATGTTTCAGCTGCCCGAAAATTGTGGAAGCATAGCAGGTTGAAAGTTAAGGCTCCATCAACCCCTTGCCGGGCGCTGTTTCCTCGAACTGCATGCTGTGCAGCCGGGCATAGTAACCATCAAGTGCCAGCAGCTCCGCGTGGCTGCCACGCTCCACGATCCGGCCCTGGTCCATGACCATGATGATATCGGCCTTTTCAATGGTGGACAGGCGGTGCGCAATCACCAGGGCAGTACGGCCTTCCATCACCGTGTCCAGCGCGGCCTGGATATGTCGTTCGGACTCGGTATCCAGAGCTGAGGTGGCTTCATCCAGGATCAGGATCGGCGCGTCGCGCAACAGCGCCCGGGCAATCGCCAGACGCTGACGCTGACCACCGGATAACAGCACGCCATTTTCGCCGACCAAGGTATCGAACCCTTCTGGCAGCTGCTCGATGAACTCCCGGGCGTAAGCCGCCTCGGCGGCGGCGATAACATGCTCTCTTGGCGCACCGGCCAGATCGCCATAGGCAATGTTATTGGCCACGGTGTCGTTGAACAGCGTCACATGCTGGGTGACCAGCGCAATATGGCGCCGCAGATTACGCAGGCGATACCGCTCGATCGCCACCCCATCCACCAGAATCTGCCCCTGATCATGGGTGTAGAAACGGGGGATCAGATTGGCCAGGGTGGACTTGCCACTTCCCGAGCGACCAACCAGAGCCACCATCTGACCGGGCTCGACGGTGAAACTGATATCCTGCAGCACCGGCTTGTCGGAACCGGGATAACGGAACGTCAGGTTGTTCACTTCAATCCGACCGCTCACCCGATCCCGCTCGATGGTACCGGTATCCTGTTCCGGCTCCTCATCCAGCTGCTCGAAGATGCTCTCGGCGGCGGCAATACCCTTCTGGATATTGGCGCTGACTTCGGAGAGTTGCCGGATGGGCTTGGGCAGCAGGCCGGCAGCGGTGATATAGGCCACCAGGTCGCCTACCGTTGCCTCGCCACGCATGAACAGGACCAGGAACATGACAGCGGCCATGGCGGTAAAGGTGGCCAGCTGCAGCATGGGGGTGAATACCGCGCCGGTACGCACCATTTTCAGGCCCCGCAGTCGATTGTTTTCACTGGCGCTGTGGAACCGCTTGCTCTCGTAGGCTTCACCACCGAAGCTGCGCACCACTCTATAGTTGGTGATGCTTTCCGAGGTCACATGGGTGACGTCACCCATGGCTGTCTGGATCTTCTTGCTCTGCTTGCGGAATTTCTTGCTGGCACTGTTGACCATCAGACCGATCAGCGGCAACAGCGCAATCAGTACCAGCGTCAGCTTCCAGTTCATCCACAGCAGATAGCCGAACAGGAAGATGACCGTCATACCCTCACGGAACACCACCTTGATGGCATCGGTCGCCGCCGAGGTCACCATGGTCACGTTGAAGGTCACCCGCGACACCAGATGCCCCGAGTTGTTGTTATCGAAGTAGCGGTTCGGCAGGGTCAGCAGGTTATCGAACAGGGCGGTACGCAGGTCGTGCACCACCCCCAGGGAGACTCGGGCCAGATAGTAATTACCCAGGAAGGAGCCAACCCCCTGATACAGGGCCACCAGAATGATGAACAGCGGAAAGCCCCACATCAGCGGCACTCCCAGAAACTGCGCACCGCTCCCCTCAGTCAACCCATCAACGAAATACTTCAGCATGGCAGCCATGGCCGGCTGGCTGGAGGCGAAGATCATGAAGCCAAAGATACTGATGGCAAAGGGCAGCCAGTAGGGCTTGACGTAACCGAGCAGACGCAGATAGATGCGCGCACTGGAGCGGACAAAACTTTCTTTCTGTGGATCCGACATAAGCACTTCGCGACAGTGAATCAGCCCCGGAGTTTATCACAGGCCACCAACAACACCGACGCGAAAACCCCAGCCGCTCCTGACAGCATCAGCATCACATCAAGCAGGTATTTGCACGAGCGACAGGTCTCGTTCAGGAAGCCCTCGCGCCAGCTACGCTAAACTACAGTTTTATTTCAGGAACGCAGCAATGCAGCAGCTCAGCAGGGAACAATACGCAACATGGCTCGAAAGAGCCGACGTATTGGAACAGGATGGTCACGGCGAGAAGGTGCTGCGCCTGGACGACGGCACCTTTCTCAAGCTGTTTCGGCGCAAAAGCTGGCTGTCCAAGACAGCTTTCTACCCTCCAGCCAAACGCTTTGCTGATAATGCTGCTCAGCTGAAACTTCTCGGCATCCGCTGCCCTGAGGTGATTCAACTGTATCGATTGAACAGCCCCTACCGCTCGGTGGTGCACTACCACCCACTGCCCGGCGAAACCCTGCGCCACCTGCTTCAGCGCGATACCAGTCTCGACCAGCTGGAACTTTTCGCTCGCTTCGCCGAGTTCATCACTCACCTGCACGACTCAGGTGTTTATTTCCGTTCCCTGCACATGGGTAACGTCGTTCTGACCCCGGATAACGAGTTCGGGCTGATCGATATCTCCGACATGCGCTGCTTGGGCCGCCCGCTGTCCCGCTGGATGCGGGACAGGAACTATCAGCATCTGCTGCGCTATGAGAGTGATTGGGAAATGGTGAATCCGAGTGTTGGGACGTTGTTCATGTTCAACAGAATGTAATCGATCCATAAACCCCACCTTGCAGCAGGATCAGTCAATAGCGATCGGCCCGCAGTTCCAAAGCAACAGCACTTCCAACTCTTCGGCGCTATTGGTCAGTGGCAAAGCTCCAGCATATGCCGCAACCAAGTATAGGGCTTCTGCCCGTTGGCCTTGGCGGTTTCAATCAGGCTGTAGATCAGGGCACTGATGTATGCGCCCTTTGGCGTATCACTGAACAGCCAGTTCTTGCATCCGATGACCAACGGTCGGATGGCGCGTTCGGTCGGATTATAGATCGGCAAGTGACCGCCCTTGGTGTAAGTGGGGTTTATAGAGCGCTTACTTACATATGAACACCGTAGCTTTTAGGAGAGCCCCTTCCTGACGCTGATAATTTTATTGTATTCTGCGCAGAATAAAAAGGTGACGGCGTTTCCCATTGTCAAACTTTACCATCTGCTCGAGCTTTCCTTCCTCAATCAGTTGCTGTGCAGCTGTGTTTTCTATCAGATTATCGATAACAAAAAAATCATAACTGGAAAAGTGTTGTTGCATGACTGTGTTTCCATCATACGGGGGAGGTAGGTAGCGTCTATTTGCGTAAAAGCTGACTCGGCCATCGCTGTAGTAGGTATGAACATCTTCAGGAATGTTGTTCTTGATCCAGTCACCAGCAGAAAAGTAGTGGGTGCGCTTATCTGAAAAAGAAACAACATTACTTAAGCCTGTCAACATAGAAGCCACGACTACCAGCGCAGCTAGGTTTTCGTATCTCCTATTAAGGCATAGAGCACCAGACGCGAGTAACGGCGTAATTAAAACATGAAGCAGAGCAATGTATCTATTAATTATGAAACTATGTTGCATGGAGAATACAAGTAAAACAATAAAGTAGCATGCAAATGCGGTGACAACGAAAGCAAAAAGAGGATGTTTAGCTTTTTTTAGGAAGCTTGATGGTACAAGCATAATAACCAGAAGAAACGGCCCACTAAGAAATAAGAATTTTGTAATAATTAGACCTGAAAACCCATAGATTAGTATTGCACCTGCATCCTTACGGGAGTACTTCTCAAGCACCGTACTGGAAAGCACCGAGGCATTATGGCTGAGTTGTTCAGTAATTTTTTCCGGGTTTAGTAGTTCAGCGTAGTACTGAACTCTAGAGTTATCGAACTCTGTCATAGCAAGTGCAAGGGCTGCGAAAGAAGCTATTGACACAAACAAGATGATGATTACTGAGTTTCGCTTTTCCCATAACGAACTGCGAAGCTGCCAGAAGACTGCTGTGGCGAGAGGTATCAACAGAAAAACAGCTTCCAGCCGAAAAAGACTCCCGATAAAGATGTAAATTAATCCAAGTATCAGATGTCGATATTGTTTTTTTTGATGCCATAGGGCAAGCGACAGCATCACCAGTGCCGCTGAAAGCCATAGCCCAGGGTCGCGCAAGACGCTATCCCGATAGCTATTAAAAGCGGGGATACTTAAGCTGATCAAGCATGCCCACCAAGCGCTGGCAGGATTGAGCAACTGGCTTGCACGGGTAAGTGCGGCACAGGTAGCCGCCATTAATAGTGCTGTAATAATCAGGCCCGTGTAGATTATTGAGAGCCCGGTCATAGAGTGTATCGCTGCGACAATTACCGACATCCAAGGCCAGCCATAGTGCTGGACTGCATTAGAGAACCCCTCATCAACTAGTCTCGAAGAAATATCTAGATAAAATATTGAGTCACGAGCCAAGACAGGATTAAAGTACAGTGCAACTATTGAAAGTATCAAGCTGCCAAAAAAAGAAATAGCTAGCGGGACTGTGCTTCTTTTAAAAAACGACATAACGTTTTTTCTCTTTAATACGTGGATAAGCAATGCTGGGTGGTTGTTTTAATATTATACTTGGCGGCCGCAAGAACTGAGTGCAACACCTGACCATTCCGGTATGGTGTCGCCATGTCTTACCTTGAATTGTGTATCGAAGAACGCGCCAACATCCAGGTTGGCCTGGCCCGGGGGATGAGCGTTC
>Ga0265293_10001430_pt1 | contig 51955 bp, 48 predicted proteins | sample Munlanlewell138R_FD_192505 | JGI IMG/M metagenome (GOLD analysis project Ga0265293, IMG submission 192505) | Leachate microbial communities from a municipal landfill in Southern Ontario, Canada - Leachate well 138R | ecosystem: Engineered > Solid waste > Landfill > Unclassified | place: Canada... | reverse complement strand
AGATGAAAAATCTGGATGCGTAAATCACACTTATAAAAATAAAGCCAATTTTGTAAAGTGTGTTTTACAACAAGCCTAGGCTATTCGCCTCTATTAACCGCCAGCACCTGCTTGTCGAGTTGGGTTAAACGGTATTTTTGAGTTGGGCTGCGTGGTGAATCGGGTTGGGTCATTTCGATTAGCTCTTTTAAAAACTCGCCAATGCGGCGGTTACGATAACGGCGGCTCAGCGCTTTATTCAAAATAATCTGAATCAAGCGAGGGTACTTTTAAGGTGCGTGATGTTACGCCCACTTCGGTATCCATCATCAAATTCACTAAACGCTCACCATCAATTAACACAATACCTTCAACAGAATTTGCAAAATCTAACGCCTGCGCAGTAAAAGAAGAGGTGGTAATAAACACACCTCGCTTGGCTTTTTGACCCGCTAACGCACCATAAAAAGCTTGCAGCTCTGGACGACCCACCGTGCCTTGCCAGCGTTTTGCCTGTACATACACTTTTTCCAACCCCAGCTTATCTAAAGAAATAACACCATCAATACCTGCATCACCACTACCGCCAACGCGTTGTAAATCTTGTCGGCTAATGCCGTAGCCCAAACCATGCAACACATCTAAAACAATGACTTCAAAACGACTAGGCGTGACGGCTAGCAACATTTCTAATAATTCGTCTGCGGTGGCTTGTCGCAATGCTTGCAAAGCTTGCTCTAATTGATCATCGGGGCTGGCATTGGCATGTATTTCATCTGTAGCAACCATTTTGCTAAATTTTGACGCTATGGGGGCATCAAGATTGCTGCTAGCAATACGTTGAATTTCAGCCTCGGCAATAGCACTTGAATGCTTACTTGCATAAACTGCGCCTTCATTCGTTAATTGCCACAAACCACGGCGGGGGCTAAAAGACAATCCTGCGCGCTTTAGCCGATCATGTGCCCAGCCGCAACGGTTTTTGTAAACAGCTTGCCCGCTACTTAATAATTCTGAGCGCTGCTCTTGCGTTAATTGCAAATAATCCGCAGCCGCATCATGCACTTCAGCGGCGCGTAACCCTTCAGGATATTGCTGCAAAACCCGCAAGATAGGTTCAATAAACTGATCGTAAGTAGGAAGTGAGATATTCATAAAAACCTAGACTATTTGTTTTGTTCGCTACAAGAATTTGCGTACCCAATATAATTAAACAGCAGTGCTGCACAACGTCTGGCCGTTTTCCTCTGCCACACCAATCACCACATAACCCCCACCAAGATTATGAAAATCATTAGCAAAAGCAGACAACGTATGCAGTTCCAGCCAACTTTATACTCCACGCGCTCGCTTTCGATAGTGCGCTGGTGCAGTAGGTTGGTGAGATTGATGGGGAGTTTTGCTGTAGTTTAAAGGACTGCCTAGACCGGTAGCAAAATAGGCAAGGACACTTTATTGGCTATAGGAGTATAGAGATCAACATCAACTTCTGGAGCTTTAATTGATACTATCAGAGAGTAACGTACAGCGCGCTCATACTGCTTAAGCGCTTGCCTGCTTTTCCACCATCCCGTGGATGGGTAGATGGCAATTTCTCCACGGCTTGCTAACTCAGCAGCGCTACCTTTCCATATATCAGAATGCAGCGAGCCTTTATGTCGGTTTGAAGTACCAACCACCCAAGCAGGATCGCTATCACCACTAGGTGTATAAGCCTCATCTTCTCGAGCTTTAGCATTAATTCGTGCTCTAAAACTTTGTGTACTTTCGAGCGGACGCTTTACCTCAAAACGTAAACCATGCGACTCATAACGATACCGAGAAGTTACACCACGAGCTGACGGATTAGGCTCAATAAAGTAAGAGAGTGTTACCCGCATCTCTACCTCTGTATTACCTAACGACTCTAGCTCATCCAGCGGCCAAGGCAAATTGTGCAGGTTCATATCCTTGTATTTTGGCGCGGCACTACCCTCGCGCATAAAAGGATGTAAATAATCCTCACACACCAATGTTAAAGAGTTATTGGCGCTCCATAAGGCGCGCTCAAGACTAGGTTCGCCAAAACCACAATGTCGTACAAGATAAGCGATATCTGCTTTATTTGGCCGACCTCTGGAAGGCAAAAAGGCGTTCTTCATAGCCTGAGTCCACTCCGCCGAATGGACTATTAACCCTCGAATTGTTTCTGGCCAAAGCTCAGGGTAATGACCCATTAGCTGAGCAGCCATCCGCGCAGCAGCTGCTGAGGCGGCACTGGTTGCACGTGTGGTTGTAAATAACCGATCACTAACATTCGCATTAGTAGTTAGCACACTTAAACTATGCATCCAAGCTGCTCCAATCCCATCTTTAGCCGCATTTCCACCTTCAAATACCACATCAGGTTTAAGTGGCCAATGAGAATCCCAAGTTTGCGAAGTCGTACTAAAAGGACTCAAACCGCCGAAAGGGGCAATTGGTTGATAGTGCCTAGCATCAAGCTCAGTAATATCCTCTAAGTTAGTCATTGCCCCAACAGTTAAAGCGTTCCACGCCTGTGCTGGATCATGAATGCCATCCGTCGTATTGCTATCAGGATAATCTAACCATGCATTCGGATCATTAACATTGCCAGCGGAAACAATAAATAGCTTCGGATCCTCGCCTTGCTCATTGGCATCAGACGTTAGCCTGTCAATACTTGCTGACCATGCTGAAGGCCGCCCCCTATCACGATTATCTTTAGCGGTAACCGCCATACTAAAAAGACGTTTACGGTTTGGAGCTATAACCGCTGGTCTCGAAACTGCTTCTTCTGTGAGATAGCCATGATGTTGCGCATTAGAACTATTAGCACCATTAGAAGGTAAAAGCTTTACTGACTCCAAACGGTGCTCAATAGTAATTGGCTGCGTTGTTGCTAAAGCATCAGTTAAATTACCAAACAACGCAACACCAGCCATTTCAGTGCCGTGTCCATGTTGGTCAGTAACTCCCCAGCTTGGCTCAACTGTGTGTAAATCTACATTCTCTAACGCCTGATGTAATAATGGGTGGCCGTTATTAACACCCGTATCTAAAATACAAATATAAGGAACGTTAGCACCAGATGTAGATATGCTTAAGCGTGCATTTAACTCATCAGCCCACTCTGGTTGTTCACTAGGTGCTAGGGAATCAAAGAAGTCAGCAGTCTCTTTGGCACGGCGTAACTCAGCAATGCTATTGAGCGTCATCATGGAGCGCTTCATTTGTCCAACGGAACCGTAAACGAGAAGCACTGTTCGCTCAGGGAATATCAACTCTCCCTCAGCCAACTCAAACCCTAAACTTTCTGCCACTTCACGAAATTGCGCGGTAACAGCTTGCCTATCCTTTTTAACTGGCAGCCATACTTCCCACCAAAGCGTTTCAGTGTCTGACACTGGCATCGACTCTGGTGTATCTGTCCATAATGACTGCAAGGTTGCTGCGCGTATCTCGGCTATAGCATTCAATAACTTACGATTTTTAGGGCCTTTTTCAGTATCTTTGCCCTCATCTAGGTAGGCAAGAATTAGCTTCTCGAAAAAAGTTAGCTTACCTTCAGGCACAAAAACTGTAGCAAAAACTTTATTCTCATCATAACGAACATTGCGTAGCTCAATACCTGAACGCTCGCTTGCCAACGATTCAAAAGCCAATTCAATATCTGGAAAACTTTCAAACTCAATTTGCAACCCGAAGCCTTCGTCCATACCGGCATGTCGTTGTAGCTCAGCTGCCTGAGTAAGCGTTGTTTTTAACTGCTGTACTTGTGCTATTAACGCAGTACCATGGGTCTGACGATCACGTTCAGGAATTGCGGAACTGCCACCGCCACGACTAGGAAAGACAAAGTCTTCCCTATTGCCGTTGTTTTGCAAAACAATATGCGAGTATTTTTCCTGTTTATTGTCAGCCATCAGACATCCTTATCCTTAAATTTCTTTATAGTTTAACCGTGCCGAAAGCCTGCGCCTTTCCTCTAAAGCTACACCAATATCTTTTTCTGTAACCGTATTTCTGCGCTCTATCAAAGCAGTTTTTAACACTTCATCTGCTGCTCTAGTTAACTCTGCATAGCTAAGCCCTAGCGCTTTTTTGGCAAGGCGTTTCCAAGACGTATTTTTAACCGCCATACGTGAAAGTCGACCTTTTAATGCGCTGGCAATATGCTCTTCATCTGGCAGCTCATAGTGCAAAAGGTCATCAAAGCGCCGGAAAAGTGCATTGTCTAGAATTTCCGGATGGTTAGTTGCACCAATAATTAAACTATGCGAATCGTCTTGTTCAATCATTTGCAAAAAACTATTTAAAATACGCCTAACTTCACCCACATCATTACTCAAGCCACGCTGCGAGCCGATAGCATCAAACTCATCGAAAAAATACACCCCACGAGTTTGCTGGGTTGAGTCAAAGACCTGACGAAGTTTGGCTGCCGTTTCACCCATAAACTTAGTGATTAGTCCATCGAGACGTACTTCGAACAGAGGTAGGCCTAACTCACCAGCCAATACAGCTGCCGTCATAGTTTTGCCAGTACCGGGTGGGCCAACCAGTAATAGTTTTCGGCGAGGTTGCAAACCTTGAGACAAAATCTCTGCTGCATGGCGCTGCTCAAGAATAATACGTTCAAGCTGCTGTTCTAGCTCAGCATGCAGCACCATGTCAGCAAGACGTGATTTTGGATAGCTAACGGTTAATAAATTAGCTAACTCACCACGGGGCTTACTTATAGGCACTGTATTGCTTGCTTGCGTGGTCATTCGACGCGCTTTAGCTTGATCAATTAAGCCACGCAGCTCTTCAGCAAGCTTGCCATGCCCGAGCTTTGCTTCATGGGCAGCAACCTGCATCGCCACAGAATAAAAGCGTGCATCGTCGCCTTCCAAATGTGACTGAAGCAATGCTTTAAGTTGATTTGCGCTAGCCATAAGATAACCCTCTCAGTTGACGCTGATTATAGCTGAGAAAATTCAGCAGCCTATGATTAGCATTAGCCCGGCCCCTTTAGATTTTTTCGCAGTCATTTTCTTCAGCTATATCAATAACCACATAACCACTCAGATTTTGAAAATCATTAACACAAGGACACAAGGTTTGCCGTATGGAGAACTTCACTTCTCCTTCTCAGCACCCTTCGCTTCGGCTTCATTTTTTATTCGGTTTGCAGTCTCAACTCTACACATAAGATGTGAAATCAAGCTAAGCAAATCTAAGCAGTCTTTCTCTGAAAAAATTCCGGACTTGGCTAAATCCAAAGCTTCTTCGTGAGCTACAATATTTCGTCCTCCCTCAAAAATGCCTTGTGATAACTTTCTCTGTGCCCCTTCAATATTTTTTAGAGTGTTTGAAGCAAAGTCGGTATTGTTTGCTCGAAGGTAACCTACGGCAACTTTCCATTTATTTTCCTCAAACCCAAAAACTTGTCCCATAAGATCAACATCATGCTCATTATTATTTCCTGAATACTCTCGAACACGATTCGCATATCTTTTTGCTGCTTCAAGGAAAGCTGAGTAATAGTTAGAGCCTTCATATCCTTTCTTTGATGCATCTTTTATTTCTTCGTGAAGATGCCGCCAGTGAAGTTCCGGATACTCAGGTATAATTTGATGAAGCGCTAGAACCACTGGATTAAACGATTCATCAACTCCTTCATCTGTGCTTAAAGTTGTAATAATTTTTTCTGCTGAACTTTTAATATCTTTAGGGAGAGTTGACATCCATTTTTCTTTATCTATACCTGTCCGACTCTTAAACTCATCCTCTTTTTTACCTTTTCTTTTTACTCTCCAATCAGCGCTTACTTTAGACACCAACTCTTGAAGCCATGCCCTGAACACTTGCATCTCGTCATGCTCCCAATTTAGAGATTGACGATTTGTCGAAATCACATCCTCATCTAGCAAGTCAATAAAATCGGCTCTTATCCAGCCTGTGAGATATTGAAAGACGTGGCTTGAAGTACTGTCTGAAAAAAACTCAGGTGCATTAACCAACTTTCCTCTTGAAAATATAGTTATACCGCGAAGTCCTGAGCTGGGCTTGATGGGCTTTTCACTGGTTATAAATTCAAACTCAACATCATTGGCATATTTATAATCGCCAACTTCAAGATCATTTTTATTCCAAGAAAACTCTTTATCAATCTGTGAAAATCTACGCTCATTTTTTACAGTTTCTTCTTCTAGTTGAGAGCCACCTGTTTTCTTAAGATTTATTTTAAAATTATCGTCCGTAATAAATATTCTAGATAATCCATCAGCAATAGAGCTGATATCAAACTTTGATTTTCTTTTTAGTTTTTTTAAATAAATATATGTGCTATCAGGTTTTTCACTAACTTCATCTATTACTTCTGTTTTAGGCCTGTATTGTCCTTCTGATGAATACAACGTGTCCCAATCAAGAGTAAATCTATTTCTCTTACCTGCTTTCACTGTATCAATAATAATTTCTTTAGCGATACCAAATAAAGCAAGCTTACCAAGACCTTTTTTTCCAGTAGGTAAGCGTCCATACTTTGGCGACGGTTTATCGCCATCAGTCTGTCGTCGATCTCTACCAATGGCTAAGAATTTATTCTGGATATCTGAAAAACTCATGCCGCAGCCATTATCTTTTACAACAATAGAGATTGGAGTGCCGCTTTGCTCATGAAAAGTTACTTCAACTTCGCTAGCATCTGCATCATAAGCATTAGAAATTAATTCAGCTAAAGCAGGAGGAAGCGTTGAGTACATTTTAACGCCTAGATGCTCAATAGTTTTCGGTTCAAACTTTAATACTAATTCTTCCATGTTACTTTCCCGCTTCTTTTAAATGTTTGATCAGCATAGCTGCTTGGCTTTTTATAAACACGGGAGGCAAAGCATTACCAATCATTAACGCAACTCCAGCTTTTCCTCTAGCAGTAGAAAACTTATAGTTCTCAGGAAAAGTTTGAAGTAAAGCTGCTTCCCTTAGCGTTATAGCCCTATCTTGCTCTGGATGAATAAATCTACCTTTTGATGGATTATTACAGCCGCCTGTAATAGTAGGCGCTACTTCATCCCAGGCCATACGACCATAAACATCTCTATAGCTTTCTGGGCTTCTCTTATGGCAATCCAACCAATACTCTTGAGGAATATCAGCTCTTGACCCACCGTTTTTTGGAACTAGTGAAATAATTTTTTTGACTTTATCACTGTGCTTTGTTTCCCAGTCATGGAGAATGTCGCCACTTTTCCCTGCTTCTACTAGTTCAGCCAAACAGTCTCTTACAGTTTTTTTCACTTCTAGTTTTTGTGGTGCATCAATTAAGCCAAGCCTTGATGCCATCATTATCATGCGATTTCTTCTTTGTGGTACGCCGTAATCCGATGCATTTCGTACAGCGACTGAATTCTCGTCGAATTGATACCCTAAAGCTTTTAGCTTGTTTATCACTAGAACCATGCGGTGATCTTTAAACAGACCGGGGACATTTTCCATCATGATGGTTTTAGGCAGCATTTCTTCTACAAATCTAACAAACTCAAAGACTAAGTCATTTCTTTCATCTTCAACCGATACGCCTTTGTTTCGTGTTCTATGCGTAGAAAAACCCTGACATGGAGGGCAGCCCGCAAGTAAGTCTAGCTCACCTTTTTTCAGGCCTAGCTTACTGAGCATTTCTAATGGAGATATCTCACGAATATCTTGCTCATAAATAGCATGGTTCGTGTGATTCATGGTGTAAGTTTCTGCGGCAGTTTTATTTAGCTCTACTCCCGCAAGCACATCAAAGCCTGCATTTTGAAGGCCAACAGTTAAGCCGCCTGCACCACAAAACAAATCAATCGCAGTATATTTTTTCATTTGCATAATCTCAGTTCCCGGCTTTAACTCGACCGTGTAATTCGCTGGCCGGCTCATCATTTGGGTCTTGAGGTACGAGTTGGCCGGAGAAAGCTTTTTTTAAGATAGATTGTCGCAAAACTTCTGTCTTACGAAGCTGCTCAGTTATTTCTGCATCGACCTTGTCTATTTGTGAAAACTTCTCATCAAGTATCGATGAAAGCTCTTCTGCCTCAGTAATAGTGCACAAAGGAATGGCCATACGCTCTATTATTCCTAGGTTCAAATTTGGCTGAACTCCACCCGAAGCAGTCAAGCGCATTTCTTCGTAATTTTTGGTTAAAAACCATTTTAAAAAGCGCCTTAAACCAGCTGACTTCCCCTCTAATACTATCGCTGCAATGGCTTGATTTGTTGTGGCTTCAATAAGCAACTCTGAGCACTTGCCTCTAGTCTTTCCTTCGCCATAAAGCGCTACAACAAGTGTGTTTTTAGGATAGAGGCGCAAGCTAGTTTCATTAAATGCTTTTGTCGTTACAAGATCAGATGGCTTTGTAATAAAAGCCTGATTTAAAGCACCACTGGTAACCCACGGGATATCGCCATTCCCATAAAATAACGAATTTGATTTGAGAGGCGTAACACCAGTGCCAACTGTGGAAATATCTCCGATACGGATCCAGCACCAGTCATGTGGTAAGCCACCAAGCTGAATTACTTCATCACTACTTAATTTTTTATGAGTTTTCGGTTTAATTGGATTTTGAGGCTTTTTGCCTTTCTTTCCCTTTACTTCCCAGTCTTTAACGGCTTGTTTCCATTCTTCTAGTTGTTGCTGGTAGCGGGTTTCGCGTTCGGTTTGGATGCGGGCGAGGAGTTGTTCTGGTGTTTCGAGTTTGTTGGCGTTGTCTTTACGCCATTGTTCGGTGAGTTTGCCTTCAAAGGCGTGTTTAAGCAGGGCTTGGCGGTAGATTTTAAGTTGTTCTTGGGCGGTTTTTAGTGAGGCAATGCCGCTGTCGAGTTCGGAGAATAGCTCTTCGATTTTGGCAACAATGCGCTTTTGCTCTTCTTCTAGAGGCAATGGAACTGGTAATTGCCCAAACGCCTTGCCTGAAATCTCTAGAAATGTAGTACCACTTGCACGGCTTTCTGCCAATTGCTTTGAGGCTTTCAAATAATAATAAATATATTCGTTAAACACTCCCTGCTCAGGTACAAGGCTTTTGAAGCCTTGATTCGTTGTGATTTCTTCATTGCTAATCACAACATAACCAATAGGCGCTCTAGACGAAAAATGAACACTACCTTTTGGCATTAAACGAGCTGAGCTGTTCTTAAGCCCCTTATCAGTAATAGACTTTGCACCTCTTGTAATTCTTTTTTCAGTGTAGCCTGTTAGGTCTGAAGGTGAAATCCAGTTAATTTCTCCACCCCAATAAGAAGACTCTTTAGTAGATGGAGTGCCGCCTGAAATAATTTTTCCAAGCTTATCTAGCGTTGTCCACTGCCAATGAGTAGGGATAGGCCATAAGTTATCCATCACACCATCAGCCCCAGATTCATCTTTACTATTACTCAATTCTCTTTCCTATTTATCACTGGTGCTGATTTTGGCTTTGTTGTTAAGGGTATTTCGTGCCGCCGATTTTGCTTGCAAAACTTCTTCTTGGAAATTGTTTGTGCTTTGTAGCTCATTATTTTCATAAGCTTCTAAAATCAATTTTTCATATTCGCTAAGTTTAGCTCGGTCAATGCAATCAGCTTGATGCAGCCCTTCGGCTGTTTCATGTGCTGTTTTAACAATTCCTTTCGCGCCACGAGCGCGTATCGCAATATTTAAACAGTGTGATAAATGCTTAGTATCGCCAGTGCTTGCTGCCTGTGCTAGAAACTCTTGGATATCATCGTTGGTTTCTAAAAAATTAGCGGCATCAAATGATTTTGACTTCATAGATCTTACACCTGTCACGCCACCAGCTCCCGATTCATGACTTCAATCACCCAGTCCATCTTATCTCCAAATAATTGATACATGCGCCCTAGGCCGCCTTGGGCATCAAAGGGTGTGTTGTCGAGGTCTTCACGTTCAAAGTGCGTGGAGTCGGTAATGTGGTCGCGTATTAAACGCAGCCATGCCATTTGTTGTTCATTAAACTTTTCTCTATCGCCTGCGTGGTATTGCATGATCCAGCTTTGAAAGTTTTTGCGCACGGTGGCATCAAACGGCGTAATGCTGCTATCAATGCCACACACGCGGCGAATTAAGGCGACTAAAGCGGTTAGCTCGGCAACAGGCGTTGTGCCTTTATAGCTATCGAGGTGCGCGTAGGCTTGCCATACGCGCAAGGGCGCAAGTTTGGGGCGTTCTTGTTTGATTTGCTCTAGCAAGGCTTTTATTTGCGTAAAAGTGACTTCGCTGCGCCGTGCGGGGGTATGGAAATAAATAGTTAACGCATCAATGGTGTTGGCCTGTTCGGCAAGGTAGTCGGCAAATTCTTGCGTGAGTGCTTGGGCGTTTTCCTCGGTATCGCCTGCCCATTCTGCCTTTACCAGTTCGTCTAAATCGTCATGCACTACGGTTTGTTCTTTATCGCGGCGAATGGTGTCAATCAGCTCTATCAGCTCGCCGTTAAACACTTTAGCGACTTCGCCCACCAGTTCAGCTTGGGCTTGGTCGCGTTTAGCATCGCCAGGATCGGCGCCTTCGGGCAAACCTGCAATTTCTAGGGCTTTGCGCTCTACATTGTCGCCGTCGATGGCGTTAAATAGCTCGCCAACAATGGCTAATAAAGGCACGTCGCCTGCTTTTTCGGCTATGCGGGCGCGTTCTTTGTCATCCAGTTGTTTATCGAGGCGCGCTAAGCGCCCCGCTAAAGACGACACTGTATCGCTGTCGCTGGCGCCCATCATCACGCCCATGGCTAAATCTTTCAGCGCGACAGTCGGTTTGGTAATTAACGGGCGGCTGGCGGTTTTGATGGATTTGGTTACGCCGATGGCATCAACAATCACATAGTGGGTTTTAGCACTTTGTGCGGAAGGCGTGACTTTTTGCAGGTTATCTTTATCCAGCGTACGGGTGCCACGGCCTTTCATTTGTTCAAAATAATTTTTGCTTTTTACATCGCGCATAAACAGCAGGCATTCCAGCGCTTTAACATCGGTGCCAGTGGCAATCATATCCACGGTCACGGCAATGCGCGGGTAATAGTCGTTGCGTAGTTGCGCCAGAATGGTGGCAGGGTCTTCACCTTTTTCTAATACCTTGCCTTCGGTATCGAGTTTGTCGTTGGCTACGCGGTAGGTGACTTTTTTACAAAACTGGTTACTGCCACCAAACTCTTCACGAATAATTTGGATAATGTCATCGGCGTGGCTGTCGGTTTTGGCAAACACTAAGGTTTTGGGCACTTCTGCTCGGCCAGGAAACATTATCGGTAGCGAATTTTTAAAGGTGCGGATGACCGTGCGAATTTGGTCGGGGTTAACGATGTCGCGGTCGAGTTGTTTAGCGCTGTAAGCTTCTTCTTCGTCTTGGATTTCCCAGCGCTTGCGCCGTGTGGTGCGTTCACGCTTTTCAACCTGCTGCTTGGCGGTAATGGTGCCGCCTTGTAGTGTTTTTTCTGTTTCGATAATAAAGACTTCGTTACCTACGTTGACGCCATCGGCCACGGCTTTTTCATGGCTGTATTCGCTGACAACATTCTTACGAAAAAAACCGAACGTACGCGCATCGGGGGTGGCGGTTAAGCCAACGAGGTACGCATCAAAATATTCAATTACTTGTCGCCAGAGGTTGTAAATAGAGCGATGGCATTCGTCGATAATAATGACGTCAAAAAATTCGGGTGGAATTTTGGCGTTATACACCACGGGTAAAGGCTCTTTCGGCTTGGTTAATTGTTCAGCGGGATTTTGTTCTTCCAGCGATTCATCTAACAGCTCATCTTTGAGCATGGAGTACATGCGCTGAATGGTGCTGATATACACTTGGGAGTCGGTGCTGATGTGTGAGCTTTTTAGGCGCTGCACACTGTATAGCTCGGTGAATTTACGGTTGTCATCATTCGGCACAAAGGTCATAAATTCTTGTTCGGCCTGCTCGCCTAAGTTTTTGGTATCCACTAAAAACAAAATGCGTTTGGCGCTCACTGGCTCTTTTAGCAAACGATAACTGGCCGTAATGGCGGTAAAGGTTTTGCCTGCGCCCGTGGCCATTTGAATTAAGGCGCGTGGCCTGTCGTCTTTAAGTGATTGTTCCAGATTGCTGATGGCAGTGATTTGGCAATCACGCAAACCCTCTGTGGGTAAAGGCGGCATATCTTGCAAGCGAGCACGAAAGCTTTTTGTTTCGCGTAACCAGCTTGCTAAGGATTCTGGGCGGTGAAAATTAAATACTTCGCGTGAGCGTGGGTTGGGATCGGCGCCATCGGTAAAGCGCGTGATAACACCTGTGCTTTCGTAAACAAAGCGCAAGGCTTCTTTATTGTGTACCCACTTTAAGCTGGCATTGGCATAGCCTTGGGATTGTTCTTCCACCGTGGTGATTTTTTCGCCCCAGGATTCGGGCTTGGCTTCAATCACGCCTACGGCTTTATTATCCACAAAGAGCGCGTAATCGGCGGGACCAACATCGGTTTGATACTCACGAACCGCAATACCTTGCCCAGCAGCAAAATTAATTTTGCTTTTGTCCTGCACCACCCAACCTGCCTTGGCTAGCATGAGGTCAATATTATCGCGGGCTTTTTGTTCGTGAGTTTGATTAACCATGGCTTCGTCCTTGGTACAGGCAGTTAAATAACTTACGCAGTCTATCAAGTATTTTAGACGGCCTGTAGTGGCCTAATAAGTATTAGTATCGCTAAAAAACAAGATTACTTTTTTACGTTCCTTTGAACATGTAGCTATAAATACTGCCCCTACGCCACTGTCAGTATTAACCACCCACCTTAAAGTCCTACGACCTTGCTGTGCGCGTTCTGGTTTTTGGCGCTATAATGGCAGAATTCATATTTCACAGCCTTGGGCTTTATTAATTAAGCGCAGGGCTGGCTAAACTAAGGAGCGCTACATGGCCGCCATTAAGCAAGACGATTTGATTCAAAGCGTCGCTGACGCCTTACAGTATATTTCTTACTACCACCCGCTCGACTTTATCCAAGCCATGCACCAAGCCTACGAGCGCGAGGAATCCCCCGCGGCTAAAGACTCCATGGCGCAAATTCTCATCAACTCACGCATGAGCGCCACCGGCCATCGTCCGCTGTGTCAGGACACAGGTATCGTCACTGTGTTTGCACGTGTGGGCATGGACGTTAAATGGGACGGCGCGACCATGGGTCTCGATGACATGATCAACGAAGGCGTGCGTCGTGCGTACAGCAACCCAGACAACATTTTACGTGCCTCTATTTTGGCCGACCCGGCTGGTGCGCGTAAAAACACCAAAGACAATACCCCAGCAGTCATCCATTACAGCATCGTCCCTGGCAACACCATCGAGCTAGATATTGCCGCCAAGGGTGGCGGTTCAGAAAACAAAGCCAAAATGGCCATGCTCAACCCATCCGACTCTATTGTTGACTGGGTATTAAAAGTAGTTCCTGAGATGGGTGCTGGCTGGTGCCCACCTGGCATGCTCGGCATCGGCATTGGCGGTACCGCCGAAAAAGCGGCCATTCTGGCCAAAGAATCCTTGATGGATCCCATTGATATTCATGAGCTGCAAGCGCGCGGCGCACAAAACCGCGTAGAAGAGCTGCGGTTAGAGATTTTTGAAAAAGTGAACCAACTGGGTATTGGTGCACAGGGCCTGGGCGGTTTGACCACTGTTCTAGATATCAAAATCAAAGACTACCCCACACATGCGGCTTCGCTGCCAGTCTGTATTATTCCGAACTGTGCCGCCACGCGCCACGTGCATTTCACCCTAGACGGTTCTGGCCCTGCTGCGCTGGAAGCTCCTGACTTGGACGCTTTCCCAGACATCGTGTGGGATGCGGGCCCTACCGCACGCCGCGTAAATCTCGACACCATCACGCCGGAAGAGGTACAAAGCTGGAAGCCGGGCGAAACCCTGCTACTGAACGGTAAAATGCTCACTGGACGCGATGCAGCGCACAAGCGCATTGTGGATATGCTCGACGCGGGCGAAGAGTTGCCGGTTGATTTGAAGGGTCGCTTTATTTACTACGTTGGCCCGGTTGATCCCGTGCGTGACGAAGTGGTTGGACCGGCTGGCCCGACGACTGCAACCCGTATGGATAAATTCACCCGCCAGGTGCTGGAGTCCACCGGACTGCTGGGCATGATTGGTAAATCCGAACGTGGCCCAATCGCTATTGAAGCCATTAAAGACAACAAAGCCGTGTACCTGATGGCTGTAGGCGGCGCGGCGTATCTGGTGTCGCAAGCCATTAAAAAATCACGCACTGCGGCATTTGCTGACTTGGGGATGGAAGCCATCTACGAGTTTGAGGTCAAAGATATGCCGGTTACTGTAGCAGTCGATAGCTCTGGTGAGTCCGTGCACATCACTGGCCCACAGGTGTGGAAAAAGAAAATTGCTGAAAGTCTTGCGCTAGAAATCTAACTCAAGCTTTGGCATAGCCGCTGTGCGGGCTAATCGCTCGCACAGCTGGCTACAGATTCCGGCACGCCTGCAAATTTGACTTATATCAAGAACCACCAGTTTTTTGACGCAAACTAGCCCTTTGTCTAATTCGACCACCTTGGTTTTAGACAAAACGTCCCTTAGAGTTAAACCACTGTGATTGCATAGGTTGCTGTTGAAATGACCTAACGCAGTAGCTGTTTAAGTTCTACCAAAAGCATGCTTTTGTGCCCTTAATACGCCTTGCTACACCCTGCTCGACCGCTTTCTTTGCATCCAGTCCATACGCATTTAGCGTGCAATTCAATTAAGTTTCAAAGGATGCAAAGTTATGACTACTCGCCAGACTGGTACCGTTAAGTGGTTTAACGACGCCAAAGGTTTTGGTTTTATCACTCCAGAAAGCGGCCCAGACCTATTCGTTCATTTCCGCGCCATTGAGGGCAATGGTTTTAAAAGCTTACAGGAAGGCCAAAAAGTAAGCTTCGAGGCTGTAGAAGGTCAAAAAGGCATGCAGGCTGACAAAGTTCAACCGCTTTAATTTAACAAAGTTTATTAAGCCCTCACTGCGCAAGGAGTGAGGGCTTTTTCATTTAATCCCTCTAAGTACAGACTGCGCGCCGTAATAGATTGCCTACCACTTTAACCGGCAAACCAGTAGAATGCTGAGCGCTTTCACTCTGAGGTGCTTATGTCAAAACGCATGCTTGAACCCCAAGGCCAATACCCCAAGGCCAGCATTACGCGCCGTTTAGCCGCTATGTTTTACGACTTTATGCTGGTAGTTGCGCTAATTATGATTGTGACTTGGATTTACCAGCAAGGTGTGTTGCGTTTGGTGTATGGCAGCGAACAGCTTAAGTATATGGCTGAAAACGCTTTACTTGACCGCGACCCCATACTGTCCAGCTTGCTACTCCTGAGTATCTTCGCGTTTTTTGCTAAGTTTTGGCTGCATACTGGACAAACTCTTGGCATGCAGGCGTGGAGCATCCGCGTGCAAAATGCCGATGGCTCCGCCATTGACCTCTGGCAAGCTCTATTACGCTTTGTTGTTTCTATTATTTCTTGGCTGCCACTGGGACTGGGGTTTTGGTGGTCGATATTCAGCAAAAACAACGACACTTGGCATGATAGCTATTCGGAAAGCATTACCGTGCAACTACCCAAAAGCACGCATAAAAAATAATGGCGCAAACTGAGTGCGCCATTGTTAAATCACTGAACCCCTAGCCCGTACCGCCCACAGTGAGCTGATCTATTTTAAGCGTGGGTTGACCTACGCCTACTGGAACAGTTTGCCCGCCCTTGCCGCACATTCCTACACCGCTATCCAGCTCTAAGTCATTACCCAGCATCGATACGGCGCGCATGGCATCTGGACCATTACCAATCAAGGTAGCTCCTTTGACCGGTGTCGTAATCTTTCCATCCTCAATTAAGTAGGCTTCGCTGGTGGAGAAGACAAACTTACCGCTGGTGATATCCACCTGTCCGCCGCCTAAACTGGCACAGTAAATACCTTTCTTTACCGAGCGGATTATTTCTTCTGGACAGCTTTCGCCAGCTAACATATAGGTGTTGGTCATGCGCGGCATGGGCAGGTGCGCATAAGACTCGCGACGACCATTACCGGTACTGCTCACGCCCATCAGCTTAGCGTTATGTTTGTCTTGCATATAACCGCGCAAAATACCCTTCTCAATCAATACGGTGTTCTGTGCGGCTACACCTTCATCATCCACGCTTAATGATCCACGTCGATGAGCAATAGTAGCGTCGTCAACAATGGTACATAGTTTTGAGGCCACTTGTTGGCCAATACAGCCGCTGTAGTTAGAGCTGCCTTTACGGTTAAAATCACCTTCCAGGCCATGACCTACGGCCTCATGCAATAAGACTCCGCTCCAGCCCGGCCCCATTACTACCGGCATACTGCCTGCAGGCGCCGCAACAGCCTCAAGATTAACTAAAGCTTGGCGTACGGCCTCACGAGCATAATCCAGCGCTCGCTCCTCATCAATAAAGTATTGGTAATCACGGCGACCACCGCCACCATAACTGCCTCGTTCACGACGGCCATTCTGCTCGACCAGAACGCTAACATTAAAACGCACCATCGGACGCACATCGGTTGCAAGGTGACCATCCAAGTCAACCACCAAGATATGCTCCCAAGCTCCCACTAGGTTTAAGCTGACTTGGTTAACACGTGAGTCTAAGCTACGGGTAAAGGCATCGACACGCTGTAAAAAAGCTACTTTTTCTTCACGATTGAGCACATGCAAAGGGTCATCAAGAGCGTACAGAGGTGCTGTAATGTGTTGAGCAGCAATGACCTGAGGCGATCGCCGTTGGCCAGAACGCGCGATACTGCGTGAGGCTTGCGCCGCTTGCATCAATGCGGGCAAATGAATGGCATTGCTGTAGGAAAATCCGGTTTTCTCGCCCGCGATAGCACGCACGCCCACACCCTGATCGAGGTTAAAGCTCCCTTCTTTAACAATCCCCTCTCCTAACGTCCAAGCTTCGGTCATGCGCCGCTGAAAATACAAATCGCCGCTATCAATACCTGTACCCGCCAGTTCTGCCAACGCTTGCTCTAACTGCGCGTGGTCTAAACCATTGGCGGTTAAGAGTACCCGGGTTGCACTGCTGTGTTGTTCACTCATGTAATTTTGCTCCCCTTAGGAAAATCTATTCTGTCGCCTAATTGCGGCGCGCTAAATCTGCGGTGCTGCCACACAGGCATTTGTTGGCGCACTTCATGCAGACGCGGCAAATTAATTTCAGTCTGTATGACTTGTTGACCTTGGGCGTGCTCAGCACAAATTTCACCCCAAGGGTCGAGTATCAACGAATGCCCATAGGTCATCCGCGTTTGAGTATGCTGTCCACCCTGATTGGCGGCCAAAATATAACACTGTGTTTCAATGGCTCGCGCTCGTAGCAAACTATGCCAATGCGCAGCGCCGGTTACGGCAGTAAACGCCGAAGGTACTGCAATCAATTCAGCACCCTGCTCACGTAGTTGAGTGTATAAACCGGGGAAGCGTAGGTCATAACAAATACTTAAACCCAGCCGACCCACAGGCGTATCCACGAGCACTATTTCGTTGCCAGCTTGGTAGGTGTCAGATTCACGGTACTGCCCATGCTGATCGGCAACCGCGACATCAAAGAGGTGTAGTTTGTTATAGCGTGCCACCTGCTCACCCTGAGCATTTATCACCAAACAGGCAGCGTAAGGTTTACCTTCGCGTTCGCCATTCGCCAACAACGGCACAGTTCCCGCCACGACCCACAGTTTTAATCGCGCGGCTGTTTGCTGTAGCCAGCGAATGATAGGTCCAGTGCCGCTCGCTTCGGCGCGTGCAATAGCAGCCACATCTGCATGGCCTAATACGGCAAAATTCTCTGGCAGCACCGCTAAACAAGCCCCGGCATCTGCAGCTTGCTCAAGCAACTTCTGCGCCTGACGCAAATTCGTATCAATATCAGCCGTGGACACCATTTGTATGACGGCAACCTGCATACATTTCAACCCTAAAATTCAAGTCGTGCATCTTAACGTGATTAACCATACAGGGCCAACTGCAACAGCGGACATGAATTGTGCTGCTCCACTAAGTACAGTCACTGTTATCCCTGTTATAATTAGGCCATCAATTTGCTATCGGCTGGGCTGCCGTAGAAAAACCACTTCAAACCCTAAAAGGATGTCCAATGCAACAGCATGATTTTGATATTTTAGTTGTTGGCGGCGGCGGCGCGGGTCTACGCGCCAGTATTGCCGCAGCAGAGCACGCTCCTGACCTCAAGATCGGTTTAGTCTCCAAAGTCTATCCTATGCGCTCGCACACCGTTGCGGCCGAAGGTGGGGCTGCCGCCGTAACCTTGGAGAAAGACAGCTTTCAAGCCCACATCGAAGATACCGTTATGGGCAGTGACTGGCTGGCGGAGCAGCAAGTGGTGGATTACTTTGTGCGCCACGCCCACGCCGAACTGGTACAGATGGAACACTGGGGATGCCCATGGAGCCGTAAAGAGGATGGCACCATTCAAGTGAGACGCTTTGGCGGTATGAAAGTCGAACGCACTTGGTTTGCCGCCGATAAAACCGGTTTCCACATGCTGCACACCCTGTATCAAACCTCGCTGAAATATCCACAAATTGAACGTTTAGATGAGTTCTTTGTGTTGGACTTAGTGGTTATTGATGGCGCTATTGCAGGTGTTATCGCCATTCAAATTGCAACCGGCGAGATGCATTTAATCAGAGCCAAATCGGTCATCCTCGCTACTGGTGGTGCGGCACGTGTATTCCGCTTCAACACCAACGGCGGCATTGTCACCGGCGACGGCATGGCTATGGCGTACCGTCATGGTGTGGCGTTGCGCGATATGGAGTTTGTCCAGTATCACCCGACCGGCTTGCCCGGCTCTGGCATTTTAATTACCGAAGCCTCACGCGGTGAAGGCGGCATTATGGTCAACAAAGACGGTTACCGCTATTTGCAAGACTACGGCTTAGGGCCGGAAACCCCGCTGGGCAAACCCGAAAACAAATACATGGAACTGGGCCCACGCGACAAGCTGTCACAAGCGTTCTGGCAAGAACAACAAGCTGGCCGCACTGGCCGCTACGGCGAAAGCGATGTGGTGTATCTGGACTTGCGTCACCTTGGTGAGAAATACCTGCAAGAGCGTCTGCCGTTTATTTGCGAGCTGGCCAAAGCCTACGTTAACGTCGATCCGGCTCGTGAGCCGATCCCGGTACGCCCTGCTGTGCATTACACCATGGGCGGCATAATGACGGATGCGCAGTGTGAAACTAACATCAAGGGTCTGTATGCGGCCGGTGAGTGTGCTTCTGTGGGTTTACATGGCGCTAACCGTCTAGGTTCAAATTCGTTAACTGAATTATTAGTCTTTGGACGCTTGGCGGGCGAACAGGCTGCTGCCAATGCACATGCACAAGACTTCGCCCCATTAAGCACCATGCAAGAACAGCTCAACCAACAGCAACAGCAATTGGCTGAACTAAGCGCCCGTGATACAGGCGAGTCTTGGGTCGAGATCAAAAAAGAATTACTCATCACTATGGAAGAAGGGTGCGGCATTTACCGTACCGAAGCGGGCATGCAAAAAACCCTCAACACCATTCGTGCGCTGCAACAACGCTATAAGAACGTTCAGGTGACAGACAAAAGCAAGGTCTACAACACTGAGCTGTTTATGTGCTTGGAGCTTGGTTTTGGTTTGGACATTGCCGAAGCCACTTGCTTGGGCGCACTGGAGCGCCGCGAATCCCGTGGTGCGCATCAGCGTTTGGACGAAGGCTGCACCGCACGCAATGATGAAGAGTTTTTACGCCATAGCTTGGTGTATTACCAAGGACAAGAGGATGCACGCCTAGAGTGGCAAGAGGTCGACACCTCCATTCTGCCACCGGCAATACGCGCCTACGGTGATGCAGCTAAAGGAGCCAAGTCATGAAGCTCGATATAACCATTCAACGCTATTTGCCTGAGCAAGCGGCAGAGCCGTTTGCGCAAACCTACTCTGTACCCTACGACGCCAGCACCTCGGTACTGGATGCGCTGACCTACATTAAAGAAGAGTTAGATCCAACACTCAGCTACCGCTGGTCGTGTCGCATGGCTATTTGTGGCTCTTGCGGCATGATGATTAACGGCAAGCCCATCCTTGGCTGTAATGTGTTTTTACGTGATTACGCCAAAACCGGCATGCTGATTGAGCCTTTAGCACACTTCCCAGTCGAGCGTGACCTCATCATTGATATGGAGTCTTTCCTGACGCACTTGGAAGCGGTCAAGCCTTATCTCATCAACAAGAAGGCTCAGGGCGTACAAACCTTTGAACCTCATGTGCAAACTCCGCAACAGTTGGATAAATACCAGCAGTTCTCGAACTGCATCAACTGCGGCCTGTGCTATTCCGCTTGCCCGCAATTCGGCTTGAACCCTGAGTTTATCGGCCCTGCTGCGCTAACCTTGGCACACCGCTATAACCTCGATAGCCGCGATCAAGGTCAGGCTGAACGTATGCCGATGATTAACTCGGAAGAAGGCGCTTGGAGCTGCACTTTTGTGGGCTACTGTTCTGAGGTGTGCCCCAAACAGGTTGACCCTGCCGCAGCGGTTAACCAATCCAAAGTGACGTCAGCCACTGATTTGCTGTTGAGTTTACTAGGAGGTCGCTCATGAGTTATCGCCCAACCCTTACCCGCACGTGGTGGCTAAAAAATAACGCCTTTAAAGCCTATATGCTGCGTGAGCTCACTGCATTACCGCTGCTGTTTTTCCTGCTGTGCTTGGCGATTGGACTGTATTCGCTGGGTCAGGGTGAACAGCAATGGCAACACTGGCAAACAGTGATGCAAAACCCATTAGTGCTGCTGATTAACGCAGTCGCCTTTGCCGCCAGCTTGTTTCATGCATGGACGTTTTTCCAGCTGTTCCCACGCGTGATGCCGATTCGCTTGGGCGGCACCACAGTGCCTGCCGCTGCTTTGGTGGCGGGGCAGTGGGCTGGTGTGGTTTCCGTTTTTGCTTTAGTCGCTTGGTTATTTTGGGGTTAATACGATGCAACAAGAAAAAAAGTTTAAACGCAGTGACGAGCCCATTTGGTGGGGACTCTTTAGTGGCGGCGGCGTGTGCTTTGCCGTGTTCTTACCCAGCGTTATTCTATTCTACGGGCTACTGCTGCCGCTTGGCGTAGTGACGTTGGAGTATCAGCAAGCCAGCGCATGGTTCTTTAGCTTTTGGGGTTTGGTATTTGTGGGCGCGGTGATTGCGCTGCCGGCTTTCCATAGCCTGCACCGTATTCGGCATGCGCTCTATGACCTGAAATTTCAGCAAAAAGCGCTGATTAAATGGCTTACCATGGGTTTTGCCGCGCTGCTTAGTGCGGCGTGCATGCTGATTTGGTTGGTAGGGCTGCTTTAGTTCTACGCCTGCTTCTTTGTAATGCTGGCAGCACTACTTACTGCCAGCGCTGTGAAGCAATTTACTTGCTCGGCACAGGCATAGGAAAAGGCATGATATTGCCAGTTGCTGGAGCATCACTGATGCGTGCTACGCCCAAGCGCTCAACCTCATCAATGCGCACTATTGAGTGCATAGGCACATAGCTACGAATCACGCCTTCAAACTGATTTTTCAGCTTCTCTTCGCTGGGATCAACGACCATCTGCGTGCGCTCACCAAAGACAAACTCCTCGATCTCCAGAAAGCCCCACAAATCACTCTGATAAATAGCTTTAGCGTAAATTTCATACACTTGGCCCTGGTTAATAAAAATAACTTTGAATATCTGAGACTGCTCTTTACTCATGTTGGAATTCCACACACTGAAAACTTACTGCAAAATATTAGCATAAGCGAAACAAAATGCTTGCACTTACAAATGAGAACGATTACTATTATCAGCACTGGTTACAGGCCAGTTGGTAACTCAGAATGAAGTTGTTTTTCATAGAGCTATCTCCTCATTAGGCTATTTTAACCCGCATCCAATGCGGGTTTTTTTTGCCTATCACATAACTAAGAGACGCGGCTTAGGCAACTATTGCTTTAGCACTTCATCAGATGCTCGCGGTAATAACGCAGTTCAGCAATAGAGTCCTGAATATCGGCCAATGCCAAGTGCACATCGCCCTTAACATACCCCTTAGCCGTTTCAGGTGCCCAACGCTTAGCCAGCTCTTTCAGGCTAGACACATCAATATTGCGGTAGTGAAAGTAAGCCTCTAACTTGGGCATACTGCGGTAGAGAAAGCGGCGATCCTGACAAATAGTGTTACCACACATCGGCGAGGTATTTGCCGGCACCCACTGCTGTAAAAAGGCGATGGTCTGTGCTTCTGCCTCTGCTTCATTGATACGGCTTTCCTGCACGCGCTTGGTCAGGCCACTTTTGCCGTGCTGATTAGTGTTCCACTCATCCATACCCTTTAACACCTCATCAGGCTGATGAATGGCTAGCACGGGTCCTTCGGCCAAAATATTTAACTGGGCATCCGTGACAATGGTGGCCATTTCAATAATACGGTCATTGTCGGTATCCAGACCGGTCATTTCCAAGTCGATCCAAATTAGATTTTGACTGTTTTGCATGACGCACCTCCAAAAGTTATTGTTTATTCAGCAACCCGGCTAATGCTTCGACCAAGGCTGTGTTCTGTTCATCTGTACCTACGGTAATACGCAAAAACTGTGCAATACGCGGCTGAGTAAAGTGACGCACGATAATACCCTGCTCGCGCAACTGTGCAGATAGCTGTGCCGCATCCTGTTGCGGATGACGTGCAAAAACAAAGTTCGCCGCTGAGGGTAATACCTCAAAGCCCAAACCGGTTAACTGCTCGCTTAGCTGCTCACGACTGGTGATAATTTTAGCGCAGGTTTTCTCAAAGTATTCACGATCCGCAAACGCGGCTGCGGCTCCGGCTAATGCCACACGGTCGAGCGGGTAGGAGTTAAAGCTGTCTTTAATGCGCTCTAATCCTTCGATTAGTTGCGGGTGACCAATCGCCAAACCAACGCGCATACCTGCCAACGCGCGTGATTTTGATAAAGTTTGCGTCACCAACAGGTTAGGGTATTTATCAACTAGGGAAACCGCTGACTGTCCGCCAAAATCAATATAGGCTTCATCAACCAATACCACTGTTTCGGTATTATTCTGCAGAAGCGCCTCAATTTCGGCCAGACCGAGCAAACATCCGGTAGGCGCATTGGGATTAGGGAAAATAATGCCGCCATTGTCTTGCTGATAGTCCGCCAGATTAATTTGAAATTGCTCATCTAATGCAATGGGCTTTGGCTCTACGCGATACAAACCACAATATACTGGATAAAAGCTGTAGCTGATATCTGGAAACAACAACGGCTTGCCTTGCTGGAAAAACGCATGGTACGCATGGGCTAGCACTTCATCCGAGCCATTACCCACAAATATTTGCGCAGGACTAATGTGGTAGTAGTCCGCAATGGCTTGTTTGAGCACCTCACCGCTGGGATCAGGATACAGGCGCAAGTCATCATTAATTTGCGCTTTCATCGCCGCCAGCGCTTTTGGCGACGGACCATAGGGGTTTTCGTTGGTATTTAGTTTCACCAAGCGTTTCATTTTCGGTTGCTCACCAGCCACATAAGGGACCAGCTGCTTAACAAACGGACTCCAAAACTTGCTCACTGTTTTCGCCTTATTTATCGTTGATAATACGCAGTTCCGCTGAGCGCGCATGGGCAGTCAATGACTCGCCGCGCGCTAAGACCGAGGCCACCTTGCCCAACTCAGATGCACCCTGTGGAGTGCAATAAATTATTGAAGAGCGCTTTTGAAAATCGTACACGCCCAAGGGTGAAGAAAAACGCGCCGTGCCTGAGGTTGGCAGCACGTGGTTCGGGCCAGCACAGTAATCACCCAAGGCTTCAGCCGTGTAACGCCCCATAAAGATTGCGCCAGCATGACGTATTTTCGGCAGCATGGCATCTGGATCAGCCACAGATAACTCCAAGTGCTCGGGGGCAATACGATTGGCAACTTCAACAGCCTGATCTAAATCACGCACCAAAATCAGCGCACCGCGCTCGGCCATTGATACGCGAGCGATATCTTCACGCTCAAGGCTGGGCAATAAACGCTCAAGACTGGCGGCAACCTTATCCAAAAACTCCGCATCAGGTGAGAGCAAAATCGACTGTGCATCCTCATCATGCTCCGCTTGCGAGAGCAAATCCATGGCGATCCAGTCCGGTTCGGTTTGCCCATCACAAATCACCAGAATTTCTGAAGGACCGGCGATCATATCAATACCCACTTTGCCAAACACATGACGTTTTGCCGTGGCTACATAAATATTGCCTGGACCAACCACTTTATCTACCGCCGGAACCGACTCAGTACCGTAGGCCAAGGCTGCAACGGCTTGCGCGCCACCAATGGTAAATACTCGGTCAACGCCAGCAATAGCAGCAGCAGCGAGTACCATTTCATTGATTTCACCACGTGGCGTTGGCACAACCATCACCACCTCACGCACGCCAGCAACCTTAGCGGGAATAGCATTCATTAAAACGGATGAAGGATACGTTGCTTTGCCGCCCGGCACATACAGGCCAGCACGATCAAGGGGCGTCACTTGCTGGCCCAATACAGTGCCATCTTCTTCAGTGTAGCGCCAAGACTCTTGGCGTTGATGCTCGTGATAACTGCGCACGCGCTCAGCCGCGATTTCTAGTGCGTGGCGCTGCTCAGGCTGGATTTGCGTTAGTGCTAACTCTAGGCGTTCGCGCGGCAAAATAAGCTCGCTGAAGTCCTGCACTTCAAGTGCATCAAACTGGCGGGTATAGTCGACTAGCGCAGCGTCACCGCGCTGACGTACCTGATCGATAATGTCTAAAACCCGCTGATTGACTTCATCATCGGAAACACTTTCCCAGCTCAACAGCTGATCCAGCTGCGAAGCAAAATCAGTATCTTGGGCATTTAAACGGCGAACAAGGGCGTTCTGGGTCATGGCAGGCCTCAAGGTGAAATTTAAACGAGTTACAAAGGTGCGTTACGCTTTTTTTACTTTCAAGCAAGCTTGTCTGTGTCTGTTGGCGCAAGTTTGCTACTGCAGCATCACACTGCTACGACACGAAAAGCTTAGCAAATTCACAGCCTACACACCTTCATATTACAGCTATACATTTGATAGCTATTATCTATGACATACAACCCAGTTAGCAGCGTGTTTCTACGGCCTGCTCTAAGGTATCAATCAGCAGTTTAAGCTCAGCGTGCTTCATTTTCATTGAGGCACGATTAACAATCAGCCGCGAGCTGATATGAGCAATAATTTCCTGCGGCTCTAAACCATTGGCGCGTAACGTATTACCGGTATCAACTACGTCAATAATTTTATCCGCCAAGCCCACTAATGGTGCCAGCTCCATCGAGCCATACAGTTTGATAACTTCAACCTGACGGCCCTGCTCGGCATAATAACGCTTAGCTACATTGACAAACTTAGTGGCTACACGCAGTCGTCCGGTCGGCTCAGGCGCACCAATTGGACCGGCTGTCATCAATTTACACTTAGCGATTTGTAAATCGAGCGGCTCATACAGACTATGACTGCCGTACTCTAGCAACACGTCTTTACCAGCCACCCCAACGTCCGCTGCACCCAACTCAACATAGGTCGGCACATCAGTAGCACGCACAATTAACAGGCGCACATCATCACGCGTGGTTGGGATAATCAGTTTACGGCTTTTTTCTGGATTTTCCGTAGGCACAATACCTGCCTGCTCCAGTAGCGGCAGGGTATCGTCTAAAATACGGCCCTTAGATAAAGCAATGGTTAACATAATTCTAGCCTGGTACGCGGCGGATTTTGGCACCTAAAAGCTGTAGCTTTTCTTCGATACATTCATAGCCGCGGTCAATGTGGTAAATTCGGTCAATCAGGGTTTCGCCCTGCGCCATTAAGGCAGCCAACACCAAGCTGGCTGAAGCACGCAAGTCAGTCGCCATCACCGGCGCACCTTTTAACTGCTCAATACCGGTCACAATCGCGGTATTGCCTTCTATCTGTACTTTGGCGCCCATGCGCTGCATTTCCTGTACGTGCATAAAGCGATTTTCAAAGATGGTTTCAATCACTGTTCCTGTACCTTCAGCTACCGCATTCATCGCTAAAAACTGCGCCTGCATATCGGTTGGGAATCCGGGGTAGGGGGCGGTACGGATATTCACAGCCTTGGGTCGTTTGCCGTGCATATCTAAGCTGATCCAATCTTCACCGCACTGCACTTCAGCACCGGCCTCTTGCAACTTAACCAATACAGCTTCAAGGATTTTTGGATTGGTGTCTTTTAGCTTGATGCGCCCGCCCGTCATGGCAGCGGCGACCAAATAGGTACCGGTTTCAATACGGTCAGGCATCACTTTGTAACGAGCACCATGGAGCTTTTCAACACCTTCAATCACTATGGTATCTGTGCCGGCACCCTCAATTTTCGCACCCATGGCAATCAGGCAGTTAGCCAAATCCACCACTTCAGGTTCGCGCGCAGCATTTTCTAAAACACTACGGCCTTTAGCCAGCACGGCGGCCATCAGGATATTTTCCGTACCGGTAACACTGACGGTGTCAAAAAAGAACGTGCCACCACGCAAGCCGCCTTCTGGCGCCTTGGCTTTGATATAGCCACCCTCAACAACAATTTCCGCGCCCAGTGCTTCAAGCCCACGAATATGCAAATCCACTGGACGAGTACCAATTGCGCAACCGCCTGGCAAAGCAACTTCCGCCTCGCCAAAACGCGCCACCATTGGGCCTAATACCAGAATTGATGCGCGCATGGTTTTAACCAGCTCATAGGGCGCAACCAAACTTTTTATCGTTGTTGGTTCAATCTCGACATTGAGTTTTTCATCAATAATGGGCTGAATCCCCATGCGACCAAACAACTCAAGCATAGTAGTGATGTCGTGCAGATGCGGTAAGTTACAGACGGTAACTGGCTCGCTCGCCAATAGAGTAGCCGCCATAATAGGCAGGGCAGCGTTTTTTGCACCGGATATACGGATTTCACCGTCTAAACGGTTGCCTCCCGTGATGATTAATTTGTCCATTTAAATCTCGTTGTAATGATTAGGCGTATTCTGCTTGCCACTTGGCTTGAGTAAAAAACTTCATGGTTACCGCATGGATACTGCCATCGGCAATCAAAGGATTGAGCACAGCGTAAACTGCCTGCTGGCGTTTAACTGGGCTCAATGCGGCCAGCTCATCACTAATAATATTGAGTTGAAAATTACAGCCTTCACCCTCTACTTCTACCTGAGTATTGGCTAGATTTTCTTCAACCAGTTGCTTAACCTCTTGGGCTTGCATAGTGTTCCTCTTATATCAATTACGTATTGGCAGCACGGGCATTAACTCGCTCACGTGGGCAATTTTTTGCATGTCTTGCGATAAATTCACAATCGATAGAGTTTTGTTTAACCGCTGCGCATCACGCATAAAAGCCAACAATAGCGCTATTCCCACACTGCTGGATTTTTCAATCGCCAAACAATCGACCTGAATATGAGTTGCTGTACTTTGCTCCAGCAGTTTCTTGCCCTGCTCACGCAAAGTCGTGCCCGTGCGATAGTCCAAGACACCGGACAGAATTAAACAGCCAGTATCTGACAAGGCTATCTGACTCACTTAGCCGCCTCAGCTGCACGTGTGCGCGCTACAGTATCGACCCAGGTATCAATAACCCAGTCAAGATTATTGCGATTACGCTGCATGGCTTCGGCAAACTGATCGCGGAATAACTTACCTATATTAATGCCTTCAATGACCACGTTACGCAGCATCCAGCGCTCGTTAATTTTTACCATGGTGTAGGACACTGGGTAAATAGTACCCCGGCTGTCCTTAACTTCCATACGCACCTCTGTACGCTGCTCACCTTCGGGTGCGCTAGCGGGCAAAACCCTTACACCGCTGTTGTTATATTCTAACAAAGCGTTGCCGTAAAACTGCATCAGACTACGTTTAAAGTTTTCTTGGAAACGTAGCATTTGTGCATCTGTTGCACGTCGAGAATAGCGTACGGTCATTACACTGCGCGCCACGCCCTCAACATCGACAACTTCGCCAATAATGCGATTCATCGTCGCGTAGAAAGTTTCTGGCTCTGCTCGATACAGCTCGCGATTTGCATTTAAATCGGCAAACAGTTCTTCAACGGTTTGCTCAACCACTTGATGCGCGGTTTGCTCGGCCTGAGCAAAACCCGTCATTAACAACAATACTGCGACAAAGCTTAGTTTAGAAAATAGCTTCTGAATCATTGTTTACCCTACTGCTCACTGCTAACAGAATTCATTAAAAACTTACCAATCAACTCTTCTAAAACAAGCGATGATTGAGTGTCGTATATCACTCCCTGATCTTTTAAAACCTCATCCTCACCACCCACGCTCAAGCTAACATATTTCTCACCCAGCAAGCCGGCAGTCAGGATGGACGCTGTGGTGTCCGTAGGCAAATTATCCACGTCTTTATTGACGGCTAAGGTTACACGTCCGGTGAAGGTTTCTTTGTCAAACTCAATCTGCATCACTTTACCGACAGTGACTCCCGCCATGGTTACACGGCCTCGAGTGGTAAGTCCCGCCACGTTATCAAAAGCAGCATACAGGGTGTAAGTATTGTCCTGCGTGCTAACCGTCAAGCCGCTAACTCGCAGTGCTAGCACTACCAGCGCGGCTATACCAATCAGCAAAAACACACCTACAGACATCTCCAGAGCGCGAATTCGCATTAGAAATCTCCAAACATTAAAGCAGTCAAAATAAAGTCCAAGCCCAACACAGCCAAAGACGCATACACAACAGTACGAGTAGTGGCGCGACTAATACCCTCAGAGTTAGGCACGCAGTTGTATCCCTGAAACACAGCAATCCAGGTCACTACAAAAGCAAACACCAAAGATTTAATTACGCCGTTTACAACATCATCCTGAAAGTCAACACTGGCAAGCATATTGCCCCAGTACGAACCCTCATACACGCCCAGCCAGTCAACAGCCACCATAGCACCGCCCCAAATCCCGACCACTGAAAAAATAGCAGCCAGCAACGGCATCGATATAAATCCCGCCCACAAGCGCGGTGCCACAATGTATTTGAGTGGATCAACGCCAATCATTTCTAAACTTGATAGCTGCTCGGTGGATTTCATATTACCGATTTCTGCTGTTAGCGCAGAACCAGCACGCCCAGCAAACAACAGCGCAGTAACCACTGGTCCCAGCTCGCGTAACAGGGTTAAAGCAACCATCTGCCCAACCGCCTGTTCAGAGCCAAAATCAACCAAAATAGTGTAACCCTGCAGCGCCAGCACCATGCCAATAAATAAGCCAGACACCACAATAATTGCCAGCGATAGCACGCCCACAGAATACAGCTGCTTAATCAGCAAATGCACACTGCTACCAGCACCGCGTCGACCAAGCAGCGCATGCACCAATACCACACCTGCAACTCCCATCGCCTGCACGACCATCAACCCGGAGCGACCAAACAGCTGTATACGCTCTGCCACGCTTTGCTTAGCCATGTCGGACTCCTAGCAGATCTTCTTTGTAATCCGGAGCGGCAAAATGAAAAGGCACGGGACCATCAGGACGACCCTGCATAAACTGCTGCACACGCGGATTATCCGATTTCATTAAATCTTCCGGCGTGCCCTGCCCCAGCACTTGCGAGTCACCCAACACATAGAGGTAATCAGCAATGCTGGCCGTCTCTGCTAAATCATGCGACACCACCACACTGGTAATCCCTAAGGCATCATTGAGTAAACGAATCAAGCGCACCAAAACACCTTTGGCGATGGGATCTTGTCCAACGAAGGGCTCGTCATACAGTAAAATATCCGGATCGAGCGCAATAGCGCGCGCCAAAGCTACACGACGCTTCATACCACCGGACAACTCATCGGGCATCAGCTCTATCGCGCCACGCAAACCAACCGCCTGCAACTTCATCAGCACGATATCGCGAATCAACTCATCGCTGAGCTTGGTGTGTACGCGCAACGGAAAAGCCACGTTCTCAAAGACCGTGAGATCAGTAAACAGCGCACCACTTTGAAACAGCACGCCAAACTGTTTACGCGCATCAAACAAATCAGGGCGTGATAGCTTTGGTAGATTCTGACCGTTAACCCACACCTCACCCTGTTCAGGCTTTAACTGTGCTGCAATCAAACGCAGCAGGGTGGTTTTACCGCAACCGGAAGGCCCCATAATGCCCGTCACCTTGCCGCGCGGCACATACAGATCAATATTATCGAAAATATTTCGCGCACCACGCTTAAAGGTTAAACCTTTAAGCTCAATAGCATTGGCACTCTCAATTGACATATGGATACCTAGACTCGACACGAACGGAACTTAAAAGCACATTACGCTGCCTGAAAACCACACATGATACCACTGCCAACGCCTACAACTAAAGCTTTCCTGAATCGCTAAATAATTAATAACCTCTAACTGCAGCGCAGTGTTTCCTTTTCACGTATAATTTCCCTTTTCAAACTGACCAAACTAATTAGCATGACACTAGCAAATCGCCTTATAGATTCAGCTCGACGCACGATTCGTTTAGAAAATGAAGCCATTGCCTGCCTTGAGCAACGTATTGACCAAAGCTTTATTCAAGCCTGCCACCTTATCTTGGACTGTCCTGGTCGCGTAGTGGTGGTGGGTATGGGAAAATCTGGTCACATAGCCCGTAAAATTGCTGCCACCTTAGCCAGCACAGGCACCCCAGCTTTTTTTGTTCACCCAGCTGAAGCCAGCCATGGCGATATGGGTATGATCACCGAAAACGATGTCGTACTAGCCCTATCCAACTCGGGCACCACTAATGAAATTATTACACTACTGCCATTGATTAAACGTCGTGGCATCAAGCTCATCAGCATGACCGGCAACCAAGAATCACTCTTGGCACAGTCCGCCACAGTCAACCTAGACGCCAGCGTTGAAAAAGAAGCCTGTCCGTTAAATCTTGCACCCACCTCGTCAACCACGGTCAGTTTGGTTTTAGGTGACGCACTGGCTCTAGCCTTACTGGAAGCGCGCGGCTTTACTCCAGAAGACTTCGCCTTCTCCCACCCCGGCGGAGCATTAGGCCGTCGCTTATTGCTTAAAGTAGAGCATGTAATGCATAGCGGCCCAGAACTACCGGCTGTGCAACGTGGCGTAAGTATGCGTGAAGCATTATTTGAAATGACCAAAAAAGGCCTTGGCATGACGCTAATCCTTAACGAGGATGGCAGTTTGGCCGGTATTTTTACCGATGGCGACTTGCGCCGCGCACTCGACCAAGATATCGATGTACGCAATGCAACCATTGATCAATTAATGACCCGTGGCGGCAAAACAGCCACTCAAGATATGCTGGCGGCAGAAGCACTCAAGATCATGCAAGATTATAAAATCAACTCACTTCCCGTCATTGATCAGCAACAAAAAGCCGTTGGGGCTCTGAATATGCATGATCTATTACGCGCAGGAGTAATGTAATGCTCGACCCGAATAATATTGAACTATTAAACCGCGCCCGCAAAGTACGCATTGCTGTTTTCGATGTAGACGGTGTACTGACCGACGGCAAGCTAAACTTTATGGCTGACGGTAGCGAATTCAAATCCTTCAGCACTTTAGATGGCCACGGCATTAAAATGCTAATGCAGTCAGGCATTCAGGCCGCCATTATCACTGGCCGTACCTCCACAGTAGTAGAGCGTCGCGCGGCCAACCTTGGCATTACCCATGTCATTCAAGGCCGTGAAGATAAGCGAGTCGCCCTCGATGAGCTTCTACAACAGCTGCAACTCAGCTATGCCGATGTCGCCTATCTGGGTGACGACCTGCCGGACTTAGCCGCCATTCGCCGTGTCAGTTTTGGTGTAGCGGTGGCCAACGCCGACACCTTTGTACGCCAGCATGCAACAGCTGTTACCTCAGCTCGTGGTGGTGATGGTGCTGCTCGCGAGTTTTGCGAATTTATCATGCAGGCTCAAGGCACGCTAACAGCGGCACAAGCAGCCTACCTATAGGTTCAGTAATGGCAAAGAGAAAAATCAAAAAAATTCCTCAGTGGGTCATTCTTATTCCCGTGGCACTTATCATTGCTGCCACGGGCTACTGGAATATTGGCAATGACCGCCCCGTCAATGCTCCTAGCACGCTAGATGAGCAACGCACCATTGATTTTTTCTCTAGCAATAGTCGCACCACGCAATTTAACGAAGCAGGTCAGCTACACTATATTCTCACTGCCGACTATACTGAGCACATTCAGCAAACTGATATCACTTTGCTCACGCAACCAGATCTACATCTTTACCAAGGCACGCAACAACCCTGGCTAATCAGCGGCGAACGCGGTGAAGTCAGCCCCGGCGGCGAAGAAGTTGAGCTGTTCGACAAGGTTCGAGTGGAGCATCATGACGAAAAACAACGCCCTTTTTTGCTTACCACCAGCCAATTAACCTATATATTTAATACAGACCATGCACACACCCAAGCGGACGTACAGATAGATAGCGAACAGGGTGTAACCACAGCAACAGGCATGAACGCCTACTTGCAGCAAGGTTTAGTGCAATTACTGTCCAAAGTAAGAGGACGTTATGACGCTCAATAGAATTGCCACTCTATGCTTTGCGGCTAGCTGCTTAGTATTCACTCACTTCAGCTACGCCCTACCCAGCGATCGTGACCAACCCATTCATATTCAGGCGGACACAGCGGATCTTGATGATAAAAAAGGTACCGCTATTTATCGTGGTACCGTCATCGTCACTCAGGGCACGCTTAAAATCACCGGTGATACCGTCACGGTAGTGCAACAAGCTAACGGCGATATCAAATCCTTCAAATCTGTCGGCAGACCGGCCTACTACGAACAAATTCCAGATGTCGATAAAGACTTAGTAAAGGCATACGGCATAACCATCGAGTACTTTGCGCAACAGGATAAAATCGTTATCACTGATCAGGCCAAGGTGGTGCAAACCAATAACACCTTCCGTGGCGAGAAAATCACCTATGACACCATGGCCGAAACTGTTGTGGCTGGTCGCGCGCCCGCTGGCACCGTCAGTAAAGAGGAACCACGGGTAAACATGGTTATTCAACCTAAAAAGAAAACTTCAGAGCCAGATAACAAAACAGAGCCAGCCACGCAATGAGCACCCTAACCGCCAGCAACCTTGCTAAATCCTACAAAGGCCGCCAAGTAGTTAAAGACGTTAGCCTCAGCATTCAAAGCGGGCAAATCGTTGGCTTACTCGGTCCCAACGGAGCCGGTAAAACCACCAGCTTTTACATGATTGTCGGACTAGTCAAAGCAGATCAAGGCGTCATCAAAATTGATGACCAAGATCTAAGCTTTATTCCCATGCATGGCCGCGCCACCGCTGGCATTGGCTACCTGCCGCAAGAAGCGTCTATTTTTCGCAAGCTAAGTGTCTCAGACAACATCATGGCCATTCTAGAATTGCGTAAAGACCTCAACCGCAAGCAACGCCAAGAGGAGTTAGAGAATTTACTGCAAGAGTTTCACATCACCCACATTCGCCACAACAAAGGCATGAGCCTGTCGGGTGGTGAGCGTCGCCGCGTAGAGATCGCCCGCGCACTAGCTACCAACCCTAAATTTATCCTGCTTGACGAGCCCTTTGCTGGGGTTGACCCGATTTCCGTAGGTGATATCAAGCAAATCATTCACCACCTCAAAAACAAAGGCATCGGCATACTAATCACCGATCATAACGTGCGTGAAACACTGGATATTTGCGAAACCGCTTACATCGTTAACGAAGGCAGTATTATCTGCGCCGGTACACCACAAGACGTTCTCAATAATCAAAAAGTACGCAAAGTTTACCTTGGCGAAGAATTCAAGCTTTAACCCATAGTGTACATTCGCCTGCACGGCACAATCTAGCCCTATAAAACCAAACCCACCAAGCCGCTTTTACCGCCACACACTTATCGTAGGTTGTTATGAATTATTTTTTGTTAGCCAGTAAACAATTACAGCGCTGGAGTTCTTTTTTAGCCATTTTCGCATTAATTTCTTTAACAGGATGCGGCACTGCATCCGACACTTCTGCCGGCGCAACTCCTGTCCAGCCGGTTATTGACATCGGTTTAAAAGCTCAACCGCTTAAATGGAGCCGCACCAAGCCCGGCTGTGATGATGAAAACAAGTGCCCTAATTTAACCGTAGATATTCTGAAATTCCCCGAGGATGCTCAGCTAACCAAACAGATAGAACAGGATTTAATTATGTTGAATCTTTTCGAAAGCGAACAAGATACAGCCTTTAATAGCCTGCTCGAGTATGAACAGTTTTTTTGGGAAAACGCAGACGCGCATGACTGGAGTAGTTTTATCGCCAAAATTCAGTATAAAAATGAGCGCTTCACCGTATTAGAGCTTATTAATGGCATCTACTTTACTGGTGCTGCACACGGCATGAGCATTACTGAGTTTCTTAATTGGGATAACGACACACAGACACCAATAGCCCTAGAAGACATGCTGGAGCCAAATACCGAGCAGCAGTTTTACCAACTGTTAGCTGCCGCCCACCAACAATGGTTGACTAAAACAGCTGAAACTGACGACATCGATCTATCCGCTTGGTTAGAAATGTGGCCGTTTCAAACCAATGACAACATTGCACTCACTGCCACTGGAATAGTGGTCAAGTATAATTCCTATGCAATCGGCCCCTATTCATTTGGACACCCAGAGTTACACATTCCTTACGCTCAATTAAACAGTATTTTAAAACCTGACTACATGCCTGCCCCCTAAGGCTGTGCGCTCTTTAGCATCATTTAGCAATCATTTTGCTGTCAGGACTTGGCAAACGTGCAAAAATAAGGCATATATCTTGCAATAGATAACAAAAACCAACGAAGAGCCTAAGGAGACGTGTGTTCACATTATGAGAGCCTCACTGGTTTTAAAAATGGGCCAGCAGCTGACGATGACCCCGCAGCTGCAGCAAGCCATTCGTCTTTTGCAGATGTCCACTCTGGACTTACAAGCTGAAATTCAAGAAGCGCTAGACTCAAATCCCATGCTTGAACGAGAAGAGGAAGGCGCTGAGCACGAACAGCGCAGCGTTGCTGACTTCGACTCAAGCAATACTCCTGAGCTTAACCAAGCAACTAACACCCATCACGAAAACAACTCTGCCAGCCAAGCGACCAGTGATAGCAACGACAACACTAACGAAGATTATCCTGACGCAAGCGCCAGTGACTGGGCCGACCAAATTCCTGCCGAACTTTCTATTGATACCTCTTGGGAAGATGTATATCAATCCAGCGCCAGCAATTTACCTGCGTCTAACAGTGAAGAGTGGGATTTCACAGCAACCACGGCCAGCGACACTAGCCTGCGCGATCACTTGTTTTGGCAGCTCAATGTCGCCAAGTTTGAACCCAGAGACGAGTACATAGCACGCACGCTGATTGATGCTATTGGTGACGACGGCTACCTAGAAGAAACGTTACCTGAGCTGCTCGAAGGTTTTATGGAGGAGCTGGAGGTCACACTAGATGACCTCGAAACAGTACTTAAGCGTGTACAAGAATTTGAACCCACGGGTGTGGGTGCACGCAATCTAGGCGAGTGCTTACTCTTACAACTAAAAAGCCTGCCGCCCGATACACCCTGGTTAGCCAAGGCAATCATACTGTGCCAAAAACATTTGGATTTACTCGGCAGTAAAGATTACCAACGCATTATGCGAACGATGCGTATTAACGAAGATGAGCTGCGTAGCATTGTGCAGCTGATTCAGACGCTCGACCCGCGTCCCGGCTCGAGCATCGAAACCTCAGAGGCCGAGTATATTGTTCCAGATGTCATAGTGCGCAAAGACAAAAACCGCTGGATAGTAGAGCTCAATCCTGAAATCGCACCCAAACTCAGCATCAACTCACTTTACGCCAGCTACGTGCGCCGTGCCGATAACAGCTCTGACAATACCTTTATGCGCAACCAATTACAGGAAGCGCGCTGGTTTATTCGCAGCCTACAAAGCCGTCATGAAACCCTGCTAAAGGTATCTACAGAAATATTAGAACGGCAAATTGATTTCTTTGAGCACGGCCCGGAAGCAATGAGACCCATGGTGTTAGCCGATATTGCCGAAGCCATCGAAATGCATGAGTCGACCATCTCAAGAGCGACCACACAAAAATACATGCACACGCCAAGAGGTGTTTTTGAGCTTAAATACTTTTTCTCCAGCCACGTCAGTACAGCACAGGGCGGAGAATGTTCGTCCACTGCCATTCGCGCCATTATTGAGAAGCTTGTCGCAGCAGAAAACCCCAAAAAACCACTCAGCGACAGTAAAATCACCGCACTTTTAGAAGAACAAGGCATTCAAGTAGCACGGCGCACTATTGCTAAATATCGCGAAGCACTTGGAATCCCTTCATCGACTGATCGTAAACAATTACTCTAAAGTAATATCGTTGAAATCACCCCGTTTTATTTTGTTTCCAGTACACTATACGCAGTATCTAAACTAAGGAGTTCACCATGCAAATCACCATCACGGGTCATCAACTGGACGTCACTGACGCCATGCGCGAATACGTTAACAACAAGTTTTCACGTTTAGAGCGTCACTTTGACAAAATCACCAGTATTCGTGTAACCATGAGCGTGGAAAAAATCAATCAGAAAGTCGATGCCACCATCCTAATTGCCGGCGGCGACGTCAATGCTAACGCTGAACATGAAGACATGTATGCAGCCATTGACCTCTTAGTTGATAAGCTGGATCGTCAACTACTGAAGCACAAAGAAAAACAGCTTGACCGCCAAAAAGGTGCTAATTAGCGAGCGCTTATACTCAATGATTCAATTAGAGCAAATCCTGACTCCCGGCCGTTCCCAAGTGAACGTGCCTGGAGGCAGCAAAAAGAAAATCCTAGAACACATCGCCAAACTGCTAGCTAGTGACTGCGCTGAGCTTGATGAGGACAGTTTACTCGATAGCCTCATTGCCCGTGAAAGACTAGGCTCAACAGGCTTTGGTAATGGTATAGCAATCCCCCATTGCCGCTTGGTCGGCTGTACCCAGCCCATCGGTGCACTACTGCACTTAGAAAGCCCAATAGATTTTGATGCCATCGATGGTGCGCCAGTAGACCTGCTGTTTGTCTTATTAGTACCAGAAACGGCAACCGACGAGCATTTGGAATTATTGCGTCAAATAGCATCTATTTTTGACCGCAGCGATATTCGTGAACACCTGCGTAACGCGCCTAATGATCAAGCTCTTTATCAAGCTTTTTTAACAGCTCAAACAGAAGCAGGGGTTAAATAAGCATGCGCTTGGTCATTGTTAGCGGTCGCTCAGGTTCTGGCAAAAGTACCGCTTTAGACGTTTTAGAAGATAACGACTTTTATTGCATTGATAACCTGCCGGCCACTTTGTTGCCTGAACTGGTTGAGCGCACTTTACTCAATCCTGACATGCTGTATCCGCAGATCGCCGTATCTATTGATGCCCGCAACCAGCCTTATCAGCTTGAGCGCTTTCCGGAACTGCTCGCTGATCTAAGAGCACGCCACATTCAGTGTGATTTATTATTCTTAGACGCCAACGACGAAACCCTACTTAAACGCTTCTCTGAAACCCGCAGACGCCACCCACTGACCAATGATACGCGCTCACTACCAGAAGCCATTGCCGATGAAAAAAGGCTGCTGGAGCCCATCATTGACTTGGCCGATCTCTGTATCGATACCACGCACTTAAACCTGTACCAGCTACGCGACATTATTAAACTGCGCTTACTCGACAAACCCGAGCCAGGCACAGCGTTTTTAATTGAGTCCTTTGGTTTCAAGCGCGGCGTACCGGTCGATGCTGATGTAATTTTTGATATGCGCTGCCTCGCCAACCCCTACTGGATTCCTGAGCTAAGAGGCTATAGCGGACTGGATCAGCCGGTGATTGACTATCTTAGCGAGCAGTCTGAGGCAGAGGAAATGTATCAAGACCTCTACACTTATCTCAATAAGTGGCTGCCACGTTTTGCCGCCAGTAATCGCGCGTATGTGACCGTGGGTATTGGCTGTACCGGTGGGCAACACCGCTCTGTGTATATGACCGAACGCCTAGGTGCCGCTTTGCGCAAAAACCTGAAAAACGTACAAATTCGCCACCGCGATGTTGTGCGACTCGATAGCCAATGAGCAAGCACAGCTGCGTTGTCACCATCAGCAACAAACGCGGACTGCATGCCCGCGCCTCAGCCAAACTGGCTACGCTAGCGAATCAATTCCCCTGTCAGGTCAGTATTGGTCATACCACTGAGCAACTTAGAAACGCCAAAAATATTCTTGAAGTGATGATGCTTGCCGCCAGCCCTGGCACTCAGCTGTACCTCTGCGCCGAAGGTGAGCAAGCCGAACCTGCGCTGGCCCAGTTAGTGGAGCTCATTGACGCCAAATTTGCTGAAGATGCTTAAGTAAGTACTCCCTGCATAAACCACTAGTCGCATCTGCAGAGAGCCACTTTTACGGCGCGTTAGCCCATTAAAGTACCGACGACAGAAGCTGCTTAGCTTCATCTATTAAACGCTGCAAATGGGCTTGGCTAATAAAACTTTCAGCGTAAATCTTATACAACGCTTCAGTACCGCTAGGTCTTGCCGCGAACCAGCCGTTTTGCGTCACCACTTTAATGCCACCAATAGAAGCCTGATTACCTGGCGCCTGCGTCAGCACACTGATGATTTTCTCGCCTGCCAACTCAGTTTGCTGAATTGACTCTGAGGTGAGCTGTTTAAAGGCCGCTTTCTGCTCGGCTGTAGCTGGGGCATCAATACGCTGATAGACCGGCGCACCATGTTTTTTCTCCAGCAACGCATAGTATTCAGAGGGCAGTAAGCCTGTCACCGCAGTAATTTCCGCTGCCAATAAACACAGCACAATGCCGTCTTTGTCAGTTGACCAAGGCTTTGCGTCAAATGTGAGCAAGCTGGCCCCGGCACTTTCTTCACCACCAAAGGCCAGCCAGCCTTCATGTAAACCCTCAACAAACCATTTAAAACCGACCGGCACTTCATAGAGTGTGCGCCCGTGACTGGCCACGACACGATCCATCATGGAGCTAGTCACCAAGGTTTTACCTACCTTAAGCTCTTCACTCCATGCCGCTCTGTGGGTTAGTAAGTAATCCACGCAAACACATAGAAAGTGATTGGGATTCATCAGGCCGGCTATATCAACAATGCCATGACGATCAGCATCTGGGTCATTGCCAAAGCCCAAGTCATAATCGTGGCGAATGTCTAATAAATTGGCCATGGCTGCTGTACTGGAGCAGTCCATGCGAATTCGACCATCATGATCGGGCGGCATAAAAGAGAAACTGTCATCAATGATGGGGTTAGTAACGCTAATACCCAGACTCTCATCCTGCGCCAGCACTTGCCAGACGGGCAAGGCACTGCCACCCATAGGGTCAGCGCCAATTCTTAGTTTAGCGCGGCGGATAGCAGTCATATCAACAACCTTAGCCAGCTCGGCCACATACTCACCCACATAGTCATACTCAGTAACCTGCGCTAACGCTGCCGCAAACTCCAGTTGACGTACCTTGGTACAACCCTGCAACAAATAGTCATTGGCACGCTGCTGTATCCAGTCCGTCACCTCTGTATCTGCGGGCCCACCATTGGCTGGGTTGTATTTAATCCCACCATCTTCAGGGGGATTATGCGACGGCGTAATGATCAAGCCATCGGCCTGAGCAGCGGGTTGTGTGGCGTTGTAGGCTAAAATAGCGCGACTAATCAAGGGCGTTGCCGTAACCAGGTTGTCTTTGGCTACGCGCACATCGACCTGATTGGCTACCAGCACTGATACCACGGTTTGCCAAGCAGGACGTGATAATGCGTGGGTATCTAGACCTAAAAACAATGGGCCATTAATGCCCTGCTGGTGCCGGTAATCGGCAACTGCTTGAGCGATAGCCAGCAAATGTTGTTCGTTAAATGTGCCGGACAACGCTGAACCACGATGGCCTGAGGTGCCAAACGACACCTGTTTGCTTTTGTCAGAAAAATCGATACTTAGATTTAAATAGGCATTCAGCATAGTGATAAAACTCTAGAAAATATCAGAAGGGATGCGAGCCTAGCGCTCGCACCCTTACCCAGTAACTACTTGACTGCAATCTTGGGCAGATTCCAGATTTCATCGTTGTATTGCTCCATGGTTCTATCCGTGGAGAACACACCGCTGCGTGCCGTATTAAGAATACTTAATGTCGTCCAGTACTCTTTATCCTGATAGGCCTGTGCCGCCACAGTTTGCGCATCAAGGTAGCTACGGAAGTCCGCTAACACCATCCACTGATCGCCTGATGCTTTCAACGAGTTAATAATATCGTTAAAAATACCATGCTCATGCTGACTAAAGTGGCCTACTTCTAGCAGTCTTATCACCGCCTGTAGATCAGCATCTGAATCAATAAACTCTTGTGGGTTATAACGACCAGCCTTGGCTAAAGCCTGCTCTGCAGTGAGGCCAAAGAGGAAGAAGTTTTCTTCACCCACGGCTTCACGAATTTCCACGTTAGCTCCGTCCAGCGTACCTATGGTCATCGCGCCGTTCATCATGAACTTCATGTTGCCCGTGCCCGACGCTTCTTTACCCGCAGTAGAAATCTGCTCTGATAAGTCGGTCCCCGGTGCAATCACTTCCATGCTCGACACACTGTAGTTAGGGATAAAGACCACTTTGAGCTTATCACCCACATCCGGATCATTATTCACTACTTTGGCGATGTTATTGATAAGCTTGATAACTAGCTTAGCCATGTCATAACCGGGCGCTGCTTTACCACCAAAAATCATTACGCGGTTGGTCCAGTTATCAGTATCGCCACGTTTAATACGGTTATACAAATGGATGATATGCAGTGCGTTCAATAGCTGACGTTTGTACTCATGAATACGTTTAACCTGCACGTCAAACATTGAGTTGGGATCAACCTTGATATTAACCTCCCGCTTAATCAACTCAGCCAAACGCTGTTTGTTTTGCAGCTTAATATCGTCCCACTTCTTGCGGAAAGCTTTATTAGTCAGCTGTTTCTCTAACTTGCTCAGCTGGCTAAGATCAGTGACCCACGACTCACCTATGGTTTTATCTAACAATTGACGCAAACCTGGGTTAGCTGCAGCCATCCAACGACGCTGAGTTACGCCATTGGTTTTGTTATTAAACTTATGCGGCCATAGCTGATAAAAATCATTAAACAAGCCTTCTTTCAACAGCTGTGAGTGCAGTGCAGCAACACCATTAACCGAGAAGCTACCGGCAATAGCGAGGTATGCCATACGTACTTCGCCTTGCCCGCCAAGAATAGACATGCGACGCTGGCGATCGATATCACCTGGCCATTTCATGGCAACCTGAGCAAGGAAACGACGGTTGATTTCTTCAATAATTTGCATCGGGCGCGGTAGCAAGCGATTCATCAGCGCTGCTGGCCATGTTTCTAGCGCTTCAGGCAGTAATGTATGGTTGGTATAGGCCATCGTTGTGGTAACAATAGCCCACGCTTCATCCCAGCTTAGGCGCTTCTCATCGACTAAAATGCGCATTAGCTCAGCTACGGCTAAGCTTGGGTGGGTGTCATTCAGCTGGAAGACGTTACTCGCGGCAAAGTTATCGAAGCTGTCGTTATGGCGATCCCAGTTGGCCACGATGTCTTGCAGGCTGGCGGAGACTAAGAAGTACTGCTGGCGCAAACGCAGCTCTTTACCACTTTCGCTACTATCGTTGGGATAGAGCACCATCGTGATATTTTCTGCTTCGTTTTTCGCGGCCACAGCCTCAAAATAAGAGCCCTGGTTAAACTCAGTGAGCTTAAAGTCTTCGGCAGCGGACGCATCCCACAAGCGCAGGGTGTTAACCGTTTTGTTTTTGTAGCCTGGAATTGGTACATCAAAAGGCATCGCCAACACTTCTTCAGCGTCTTCCCAGTGCACAATCAACAGCCCGGTTTTCGGATTGACATAGGATCGGCAATAACCACCAAATTTAACGATACGTGTGTACTCAGAACGCTTCAGCTCCCACGGATAAGCACCAAAGCCTAACCAATGGTCTGGCTCTTCAATCTGAAAGCCGTCTTTGATAATCTGGCGAAACATGCCGTACTCATAACGCAAGCCATAGCCCATTACGGGCAGCTGTAGCGTAGCGCAGCTGTCAATAAAACACGCGGCCAAACGACCCAAACCACCATTACCCAAGCCGGCATCAATCTCTAACTGCTCAACCTCTTCCAGCTCTAAGCCTAGCTTTTCCAGCGCCTCACCGATTTCACCCTCAATACCAAGATTCAATAGGTTGTTGCGCAATGAGCGACCAATCAAAAACTCCATCGACAAGTAATAACCACGCTTAGGACTCTGGCTTTGGTAGCTATCCCAGGTTTTTTTCCAGTTCTCTACTAAACGGTCACGCACTATATAAATAAGCGCTTTAAGCTGATATTCATCTTTTGAAGTAAGCTCGCGCCCTAGGTGATAACGCAAGTAATGCATAAAGTCGCGCTCTAGCGTATCAACATCACTCATAATTTCTTTTGTAGCTACCGCTTTTTGCTTAACCATTTAAATTTCCTTTGTAAATAATTGAATATATTTCTGCGCACTCTGCTGCCAATCAAATATCTGACTCATACCGTTTTTCTGTATTTGTTGCCATGTTCTTGGCTTGCTATAGAGAAACAAGGCGTGCTCAATTGTTGAGCGTAACGCATGTATTGTCGGGTCATAAAAAACAAAGCCCGTTGCTGTTTTATCGGCGACATTTTCTTCGCTAGCATTGACCACCGTATCAATTAGGCCGCCGGTATAATGCACAATCGGCGGGGTTCCATAAGCAAGGCTGTACATTTGATTTAATCCACAGGGCTCAAAACGTGAAGGCATCAAGAACATATCCGCTCCTGCTTCCACCTGATGCGCTAATGGCTCTGAGTAACCAATATACACAAAAACCTGCTCTGGGTAAGCCTTGGCTAGTGCACGAAAGCCTTCTTCATAATGCTCTTCACCTGCACCCACCAATACAAAATTGACTGCGTGTTTTTCTAGTAATTCGGGGATTACTTGGGTAATGAGATCAACCCCTTTTTGCGTCACTAAGCGCCCAATAAATCCTATCAGCGGCTCAGTTAGACGTGACTCGACGTCCTTAACTCCCAGTTGATGCAACAAGGCCGCTTTATTGCGTTTCTTTTGGCTAACTCTGCCGCTGGTTACTGAGTAATTAAATTCAATATGCGGATCGGTTTGTGGATTCCACTGCTCGGTGTCTATGCCATTTAGAATGCCTACCAAACGACCCTCGGCTCTGCGCTGTTGCATTATTGGGGCAAAACCATAGGCGTACTCTGTAGTACATATTTCTTGCGCATAGGTAGGACTGACGGTAGTTACCCAATCAGAATACATAATGCCCGCTTTGAGCATGGATATTTGCCCATAGTACTCAATACCTTCAGCAGTCCACCACGGCAAAGGCATCCACATGCTGTCAAATAAAGACTTAGGGAAGTAACCCGCGTAAGCCATATTATGAATAGTGAATAGCGTTTTAGGTCGCTGCGTTTCCTCGCTTAAAAACGCGGCCACCAAACCAGTTTGCCAATCATTGGCATGCACAGCATCGGCGCGCCAGTTAAGTCCTGCACGGTCCATAGCAATTTCAGCTACCGCACGCGAAAAAACCGCAAAGCGCTCACCGTTATCCCACCAGTCACTGCCATCTTGGGCAAGATAAGGATTACCGGGGCGTTGAAACAGCTCTGGAATATCTAACAGCAGCACCTCTGTCCCCACTTCTGCTACCTGTACGCTAAGCACGCGCACATGGAGCAAGCGTCCTGCTCCACCCACAGAAAACTCTGCCAACAGTTGCTGCTCAGGGTATTTCTCCAACACCGCCTGATAGGCTGGCATAACTAGCCGCACTGTGTGACCAAGCTGAGCCATAGCCTTGGGTAAGCTACCGGATACGTCAGCCAAGCCGCCGGTTTTTATTAGGGGGTGCGCCTCTGATGTTGCAAATAAAATATTCATCTGTAATCCAGTTTCAAAATCCTTAAGTGAGCAAGTTTTATACGTATTAGGCAACGTATCTAATCGGTGCGTTTAAATACTACGCACCCCAGTGGCGGCAATGTCAGGCTCGCCGAAACGGGGCGATTCATCCATGGATGTTGTTGACTATCTACAGCACCGTTATTACCTAGGTTACTGCCACCATAGAGGTGTGAGTCCGAGTTAAACACTTCTTGATAACGCCCTGCTTGGGGCAATCCTATGCGATAGCGGTAGCGTGGCACTGGGGTAAAGTTAAACACACACACCAGCGTCTCACCGTCTGCATGACGCTCAAAGCTTAAAATGGACTGACTGTAATCATGGCAATCAACCCAACTAAAACCACGTGGTTCAAAGTCATACTTATGCAACGCTTCCTCAACCTGATAGAGCTGATTAAGCCGACGCACAAGTTGCATCACACCGCGATGATTTGGGTAGTCCGTCAAATGCCAAGGCAAGCCAATTGCCTCATTCCACTCGGTCCATTGGCCAAAATCACAGCCCATAAATAACAGCTTTTTGCCCGGGTGCAGCCATTGATAGCTTAATAACAAACGCAAATTAGCCATTTTCTGCCAGTCATCACCCGGCATTTTTTGCGCCAGCGCACCTTTCATATGCACTACTTCATCATGGGAAAACGGCAGAATAAAGTTTTCTGTGTAGGCGTACATCTGACTAAATGTAAGCTGGTTATGGTGAAAAGGTCGGTATACGGGATCTTTTTCAAAGTAATCCAGCGTGTCATTCATCCAGCCCATATTCCACTTCATGGAGAAGCCCAAGCCACCCATCCAAGTAGGACGCGACACCATCGGCCATGAAGTAGATTCTTCTGCCATTACTAAAGTGCCCGGGTGCTGGCTATGCACCTCAGCGTTAAGCTGCTGCAAGAAAGCTATGGCATCAAGGTTTTCACGCCCACCATATTTATTTGGCAGCCAATCACCTTCTTCGCGCGAATAATCCAGATACAGCATAGAAGCCACCGCATCCACGCGCAAACCGTCAATATGGAACTCTTTAAGCCAGTACAGTGCGTTAGCGATTAAGAAATTACGCACTTCGTTACGACCAAAATTGAAAATATAAGTACCCCAGTCGCGATGTTCGCCTAAACGTGCATCTGCATGCTCATAAAGCGCTGTACCATCAAAGCGGGCTAAGGCAAAAAAATCTTTAGGGAAATGAGCAGGTACCCAATCCAAAAACACGCCAATATTGTGCCGGTGGCAGTAGTCGACAAAATAACGGAAATCATCGGGTGAGCCAAAGCGGCTAGTTGGTGCAAAGTAGCCAGACGTTTGGTAGCCCCAAGAGGCATCCAGTGGATGCTCGGTAATGGGCATTAATTCAATATGGGTATAACCCATCCACACCACATACTCGACCAAACGATGGGCAATTTCGCGATAATTTAAGAAAGCACCTACATCATCGCGCTGCCAAGAACCTAGGTGTACTTCATAAATACTGACCGGTTTGTGCGCCCAATCAAAGACTTTGCGCTGCTCTAACCAGTCCTGATCCTGCCATTGGTGATGTGAGTTAAATACATAGCAGGCTGTTTGTGGGCGCATCTCCATGCCACGCGCATAGGGATCGGTTTTGCCAAATACATCGCCCGTGGTGATATTACGAATTTCAAATTTGTATTTGTCACCGTGCTTCATGCCGGGGATAAAAATCTCCCACACGCCCGAACCACCGCGGCTACGCATGGGATGACGGAAACCGTGCCAACCGTTAAAATCACCCACCACAGACACGCGCTCTGCCGAGGGTGCCCAAACAGCAAACTGCACGCCAGGTATGCCATCGATGATTGTGGTCTGTGCGCCTAAATGCTCATAAATTTGCCAATGCTGCCCTTCAGCAAATAGGTGCAGATCTAGCTCGCCGAGCAAGGGCTCAAACGAATACGGCGACACTTGACTATAGGTTGAGCCGTTATAGTCATCCCAATGCACATCATAGTGGCGTGGTAAGGCTTTAAACTCTTTGCTGCTGAGTGTCAGCGTAAATAAACCGCTATCGGTTAAACGCTGCATGGGCAGTCTATCTTCAAGCCGTACTTGTTTAGCGGTAGGCATCCAGACGCGAATTTCCCACTCTTTACCTACAGAGTGGGCTCCTAGAATTTGAAAGGGATCATGTAAGCGTCCCTGCTCTAAGCGCTCTATTAATGCTTTATCTATCATTACTTCACCTACTTTAGCTGGGTAGTCGGCCTGATTGCTCTACCCAGTAACGAATACGCTGATCCAGCCCTTCGGGCAATTGCGACCATTGAAACTGCCAGTGCCAGTTATTTTCTATGGTGCCGGGCGTGTTCATCCGATGCTCGGAGCCCAATCCCAACCAATCCTGCATAGGAACGATAACCCGCTCAGCCATTGAACGCAGTCCCGTCACTATCAATGCCAAAGGCATTTCTTTAACGTCTTGAGCAACCTGAGTTAGCATCCACTCACGTGTGCCGGGATGCAAACTGTGCAGCCAGCCTAGAGTGGTATCGTTATCATGGGTACCGGTATACACCACTGAATTGGGTACTAGCGCATCAGGGGCGTGCGGATTATCTGGTAGACCGCTAAAACCAAACTGCAAGACCGACATGCCTGGCAAATTAAACTGCTCTTTAAGGGCGACCACTTCCGGGGTAATTATTCCCAGGTCTTCTGCTACCAGTGGTAATGGGTTAAAGGTTTGCTGTAAACGCGCGAGCAGTTCTGCCCCAGGAGCTTTCTCCCAACGACCGTTGATAGCCGTGGGCTCATTAACATCAATTTCCCAACTGGCTTCCAATCCGCGAAAGTGATCAATGCGCACCAGATCAAACAGCTCTAACGCGGCTTTAACACGGCAGCACCACCAATTGAAATTATCCTCCTGCATGACCGGCCAGTTATAGTGCGGGTTACCCCAACGCTGGCCTGTTTCAGAAAAATAATCCGGCGGCACACCAGTAACCACAGTTGGGTTAAGGTTCTCATCCAACTTAAACTGCTCAGGCTGCTTCCACACCTCAACACTGTCATAGGCAACAAAAATCGGCATATCGCCAAATATCTGTATGCCTTTACTGTTAGCCGCTTGCTTGAGCTCGTGCCAGAGCGATAACAGGCAAAACTGCTCTTTTTTGAAATATAACAAACGCTCATGATGCACCTGAGCGACCAGCTGCAAGGCATCAGGGTCACGCAAACGGTAATGATCAGGCCAGCTTGACCATGCTGCATGGTGAAACTGTTCACGCAATACCATGAATAAGGCATAGTCCCCTAGCCAGTGGGGCGGGTCCATTAAAAACTTAGTAAAATCCTGTTCTTCCAGCCTATTTTCCCAGCCCGGTGGTAATAACCTTGGATTTAAAGCAAAGGCCGACAAACTATGGTAAGGCGATAAGTCATCGTGCGGCGCTGTTAATGGTAATACCTGCCAAATAGACAACCCAGCTTCTTGTAGCCAATCTAAAAACCACCAAGCATTATCATCCAACACACCGTTGGGTAAAGACGTTGGATGCAAAAGCATTCCTGCTGTTCGGGTTGTCATAGCGCACCTCGTATATCCCTAAAATTCAAGCTAATCAATTACGACGCATGGTGCCGGAGTTTTCCATGCTTCCTCCGCCAAAAGATATGGGCTGCTCTAATATTTCCGGCGGTGTTTCACCTAAGAGCTGGTAAAGCTTTTCTATATGGTGACGAAAAAGCAACTCGAAGTCGCTAACACTTTCCGCAGGGTTGTAATCCCCAAACCACCAAAACCAGTCTGAGCCTTCGCAGACAGCCAACTGCGCTGTTGCTACAGCTAGTTCAGGTTCGCTGAGACGACCTGTGCGCTTGACCTGGTCATACATCTGTTTAGCCTCGACTAAAATATCCCAGCCTAGGTTTTTATCCTGCTCACCAATCCAAGTGGAGAAAGAGCCGTATACCCAGCTGCCTGCAGTTAGTACTGGCAACTCTGCGACCACCGCACCTTTTTTCAACGCCTGGCTAAAAGTAGTAAGTTCAACGCGTGGATGTTGGGCTAGTTTTTTATACAGCGCGGACAAAAACTCATAGCCGTTATTGTCGTAATACTCCCATGCATTTTCACCATCCAACACCACACTAACCACATGCTCAGACGCTTTATCACCCATGTAGTTAGCAATATTCATCAGATGTTGAGCAAAGTTATTCACCGCATCTTCAACATGCCAGCTTTTGTATTGAAAGCCGATCAAGTCAGATAAACCATCATCGCGAAAAAAAATGGCGCAGTTTTGCTCTTCATAGCGCACAGGCTTATAAAAAGCCTGATCACAGCGCACACCACTCACAGTAGAGCTGGCATTTCTACAGGAGTTAGCCCAAACCCCCTGTCCTGTAGCGGTCCAACTCACGTCAAACTCATCAAGCAAGTCAACTGCCCCGACACTGACCGCGCCTTCTGACAGCCAAATACCTGTAGGCCGCTGTCCAAAATGCTCAACAAACACATCTAAGCCATGTTGCATATGCCAGCGTGCGCGCTCTAAACCACCGGGATAATTTGCATGCTTAGGCGCCGGAGCGTCGGGCATAGCATCACGCATGGAATTAAAATCTAACAATAACGGCACTATGGGATGGCCATAAGGCGTCGTTGATATCTCTATTTGTCCTGACTCCAACAAAGCACGATAGCGAGGAATGATGCCAGCTACAGCATCCATCATAATTTCTACCAACACCTGCTGATCGGCTTGCGTATAGCCATGCGCTTTATCCATCAAGTGCTGGATACGCTCATCACTTCTACGCAAGCTCTGTCCCGTCCAAGCTAAGTGGTACCACATCAACAAGTCACGAAAGAAACCTTCATCCAAATACAGCAGCATCTGCTCATAGGCTGGCGCATCGTGGCTGTATTTTTGCGCTATGTCTGTCAGATAACGAAATGCCGGTAACGTGTCGATAATGGTCGGTGCATGACAGCGCTGGCAAGCATCAACAATTTTTTTCCGTCCTGCTACGTCCGCCGGGATAGGCAGCGCACCGGCGACAACATTCAACAACCAATCCTGCATAACCTGACCTTTTTCAAGCCAGTTATGCATTTGCGCGCCATAATCATCAAGCTGCTCAAGCAATACAGGGGCAAAGTTGATCACTACTTTAGCGTTGGGACAATTCTCCAGGTGCGCCACCATATCGGTGTAGTCTTTGATTGCGTGCAAATATACCCACGGCAAGCGGTACTCACCATCCAAGCCATCACGATAGTGCGGCTGATGCATATGCCAACATAAAACTAATTTTACTTTTTGTAGCTGACCCACGTGATGCGCTCCCTAATAATTCTGCATGCTCGGCAGTTTTGATTTAGGTAAATATAACTATCGAGTAAAACGTTCGTTTTGCCCAAGCATTTCCGGTGTTACCAAAACCAGCCCATTTTCATCAACCAAGAAACGTTTTGCGTCTTCCACGCGGTCCTCACCAATGATCGTGCCATTGGGAATCTTAGCTCCCTTGTCAATGATAGCGTTTTGAATCCGACAATGTCTGCCCACCTCAACTTTTGGCAATAGCACTGAGTTGGTGACGCTGGCATAACTATGAATAACGCAGCCGCTGGAGATAACCGAGCGCTTAATGCTGGCACCCGAAATGATGCAACCAGCTGATACCAATGAGTCGATCGCTTTACCGCGACGGCTGTCATCATCAAAGGCAAACTTGGCTGGCGGCTGTTGCGCCTGATAGGTCCAAATCGGCCAATCGCGATCATAAAGATTAAGTTCTGGCGTGATTGAACACAAATCCATACTCGCTTGCCAGTATGACTCTAGCGTTCCAACATCGCGCCAATAGTCAGGCTCACCGCGCTCATTGACAAAGGGGTAAGCGAGTACATAGTTTTCATCAATTATCGACGGAATAATATCTTTACCGAAATCGTGCGATGACTCTTTGTCATCATGGTCTTTAATCAGTTTCTGGAATAAAAACTCGGTAGAGAACACGTAAATACCCATTGATGCCAGCGCCTTGTTTGGCTTGCCCGGCATTGCTTCAGGGTCGACTGGCTTTTCCGTGAACTTAGTGACTTTAAAGTCTTCATCGACCGACATCACACCAAAGCCGGTAGCTTCTTCACGCGGCACTTCAATACAACCGATGGTGACATCTGCACCTGAGGTCACGTGTTCTTTGAGCATGCGGCTGTAATCCATGGAGTAAATATGGTCGCCGCCCAACACCAACACATACTCTGGCTTGTGTCGACGTAAGATATCCAGGTTCTGATACAGCGCATCAGCAGTGCCTCTGTACCACTCTTTATCTACCCGCTGCTGCGCTGGCAATAGCTCAACAAACTCACCCGCCTCATAGCGCATAAAACTCCAGCCCCGCTGCACATGGCGAATTAGCGAGTTGGATTTATATTGGGTCAACACACCAATCTTGCGTATCCCTGAGTTCACGCAGTTGGATAACACAAAGTCGATAATGCGATATTTTCCGCCAAAGGGAACGGCAGGTTTTGCGCGCCACTGGGTCAAATCTTTTAGTCTGCTACCTTCTCCACCAGCTAACACTAGGGCTAAGGTTTTGCGCAAAATTTCAGCTGTTGTTTTATTTTTCGCTGTATTATCCATACATACCTCGTTTACGTATCCATTAAACAATCTGGGATGAACCGCATGCAGGGTTCACCAAATCACAAACTCGTTGCACACAACATTGCGCCTTTCAGCCCTAGCGCTGGGTCTTTAACTAAATACACCGGCATATCAGCGACCAAACCACTCATACGCCCTTTATCTTGCAACTTGATTAAAAACCCTTCCTTGCTCATCCACGGCTCAATCTTCGCGGCAATACCACCAGCTATATATATGCCTGCATAAGCCGGCCACAGCAGGGCAATATTACCAATATAAGCGGCGTAAATTTGCACAAAAGCATTAATGGCTTTTATGGCCTCTGCTTGGCCTTCTTCGGCCCACTGTTGAACCTGCTCTGGCTGAGGCCAAGTATCTTGTTCTTTAATCGATAACTTGCCAAAAAACGCATACAAAGCCTGCAGCCCTGCACCCGAGAGCAAACGCTCATAGGATAAATGACGCCAGCTTTGCCACAGCCATTTTTGTAGTCGTTGCTGCAACTCATTGACCGGCGCAAAATCCATATGCCCACCCTCGCAGGGCTGCGGTACAAAACCTTGTAGTGTATTAACTACCGGCGCCACTCCCAAACCTGTACCTGCTCCTACTACCAGACGATTACCCTGCGGGTTGAATCTGCCTTCTTGCAGGCACACGAGTTGGTCTGAGCTAATCGCATCAATACCCAAAGCAGCTGCTTGAAAGTCGTTAATCAGTTTCACTTTAGCAATATTGCATTGCTGGCTGATTGCTTGGCTGCTTACCAACCAAGGTAAATTTGTCAGTTGCGCTTGCTCACCAGTCACAGGTCCCGGCAAACCAAAACAAGCACCACTAAAGGGGTTAAGCTGAAAGTCGCGACAAAATTCTTGTACCACCGCAGCCAAAGAATCGAACTGCTGACTAGAATAGATTTTCTCTGCAACTATAGAATTAGACTGCTGCGTATCAAAAGCAGCCAACCAAGATTTTGTTCCACCTATATCGCCAGCCAGTATTAACATAAAGACCTCCAGATACAGTTAAGCATAGCATTAATAGTAGAAAACTAAAGCTAAACCTGTAAAATTGTGCGGCCTATATCTGACAAAAGCAGTTGGTTTTT
>Ga0265293_10001429_pt1 | contig 52000 bp, 40 predicted proteins | sample Munlanlewell138R_FD_192505 | JGI IMG/M metagenome (GOLD analysis project Ga0265293, IMG submission 192505) | Leachate microbial communities from a municipal landfill in Southern Ontario, Canada - Leachate well 138R | ecosystem: Engineered > Solid waste > Landfill > Unclassified | place: Canada... | reverse complement strand
CGACATTCTTGGATTTAACTCCATTCAAGAGTTGATGAGAACAAACATCAGAACTCTATACAAGGATGTAAGCAAGCGCGAAACATTCCTGAGTGTAATTAAGGTAAACGATAGGGTTAACAATTATGAACTGGAGTTTATTACCCCAAAAGGGAAGACAAAATATCTACTGATTAGCGCATCATTAACCAGAAATATTATTTCAGGGATGATGATGGATATAGATGACCGTAAGCTGGCCGAGACCAAAATCATTGAAAAAACGAATGAAATTGAAGCACAAAACGAAGAGTATATTACACTCAACGAAGAGCTCGTAAGGGCCAAATTAAAAGTTGAAGAAAACGACAGACTTAAAACTGCGTTCCTACAAAACCTTTCGCATGAAATACGAACCCCAATGAATGGTATTATTGGTTTCACTCAACTACTAAAAGATTCATCAAGCAGTCCCGAAACCAAATCGTACTACCTTGAGATGATAGAGCAATCGGGCGATAGGATGATGAATATAATTAATGATTTGGTTGAAATTTCGAAAATTGAAACAGGTCAAATCTCGCTGTATATATCTGAGTTCGATGCAAATTCAATACTTCAAGAGAATTTGATGCTTTTCAAAAAAATTACCGAAGAGAAAAAACTCAACCTTTTTATCGGACATACTGAGTCCCAAATCATTCTACAATCGGACAAAGGGAAACTTCACCAAATAGTATCGAACCTGCTAAACAATGCCATAAAATTTACCCCAGAAGGTTCTGTTGAATTCGGATACTACTTAACTGATAATAACCTAGTTGAATTCTATGTTAAGGACAGCGGCATTGGGATACACCCCGAACACCATGGGATAATATTTGAGCGTTTTAGACAAGTAGATACATCAATGACTAGGGGGTACGAAGGCGCAGGATTAGGGCTATCAATTACATACGCCTTTATTAAAGAGCTTAAGGGTGATATTTGGGTTGAAAGTGAACCAAACAACGGGGCAACCTTTAAATTTACGCTACCAATTACAGAAAACAAATAATACTTATTCAGACAATAATATGGACACTCCAAGCGAGACCGAAAATAAAATATTCAAAGCGCTAATCGTTGAAGATGACATGGTTAGTAGAATGCTTTTGGGCGAAATTATGAAAAACAGCAGCATACAGGTTGAATTTGCCCGAAATGGACAAGAAGCGATTGACGTTATTAAAAATCACAGTGCCTCCATCGACTTTATTCTTATGGATCTAAAAATGCCCATTATGAATGGATTTGAGGCAACTCTTGCTATTCGTGCAATGGGATTCACTAAACCTATTATTGCCCAAACGGCCTATGCAAGCGAGGAAGACAAACAAAAGGTTCTAGATGGCGGGTTTACCGCCTATCTCCCAAAACCTGTGAGAAAGGATATGCTGCTTAAACTTATCAACGAAATTATCGATTAACCATTATAAAAACCAGAACCAAAAACAGCCTAAACCTTAATCTAAAATTTATTAATTTGTTTACAAAAAATATTTAAAGCATATTGGCATACCGTTTGTAAGTTAATTACCCATAACTCGTTACCTGATGTTGAGCGAGTTATACTAACAAGCAAAAAAACACAACTAATTATGTTATGCAATGGATAAGAATATTGACTTCTTCAATATTAAACATAAAAATATATCGCCTTGCAAGGGGAAAGTACTTATTGCTGAACCTAGGCTTGCCGACGAGTACTTTAATCGAGCAGTTATTCTTATCACCGAACACAACGAACAAGAAACGATTGGGTACGTGCTTAACAATACTATAAGCATAAAACTCGATGAAATAATTCCAGATTTCCCTCAGTTTAAGGCAAATATATCAATAGGAGGGCCTGTTGAGCCTAACAGTATTCATTTTATTCACACTGTAGGAAATATTATTCCCGAAACCAAAAACATAAGCAATGGCCTTTACTGGGGCGGTGATTTTGATACTGTTACCAGCCTAATTACACAAGGCAAAATTACCTCGCACCAAATTCGATTCTTCCTTGGCTACTCGGGTTGGGGCCAAAATCAGCTAGTTAACGAAATTAAGGAAAAAAGTTGGGTGGTGTCTGAACTTGACATTGTGCAAATAATGGCTGGGAAGAGTAACCTGTGGAGTAAAGCAGTACAACAAATGGGTCCAGAATTTAAACCTTGGACAATATACCCAGTTAGCCCCTTACTAAACTAGCAGTTAGGCAAAGTATTCATTTTATTGCCCACCAAACGTTTCTACATGAAGCGCATCACTTAACTTACGGCTTATTACACCAAAGTACCGTTTATGGCGCAAGCCCACTACCCATCGAATTCCAGTAACTGCATTTGTAAGGAATAGTTCATCGGCATCGAGCGCCATATCAGGGTCTACGCTAACACTTTCATCAACCACATATCCATTCCTCCTAGCCAAGTCAATTACAATGCTTCGCATAACGCCTTCAACGCAGCCTTCGCTTAGCGGAGGTGTATATATTACACCGTTAGCAACAAAAAATACGTTCGATGAGATTGCCTCAACAATCCGATTCTGATCGTTAATAAGCAAGCAATCGTCAACTCCTTGCGAATTCTTAAAAAGCCCAGCCAAAACGTAAAGTTGAGCATTACATGATTTTATTGACGAGAGTATGTTTATCGGTTTCCGTATTTCTGAAAACACATCAACAACCAATCCCTTAGGGTTTAAGGGGTAATAGTCGGCAGGCAATGTAAAAGCCTGCATTGATATACCCAAAGAGTTTGTAAAGGGAGTATACAAGCCACCCTCTGCCCTAAAAAACGTTACACGTACCCGAGCGCTTCCGAAAATTCTATTCTTATTAAGTAATCGGGTAATCTCCTTACTCAAAAACTCAGCATTCAGGTAAGCTGGGGGTAAAAGATGAAGCAGCGAAAGGCTTTTCGCTATCCTAGCAAAATGAATATGAATGTGCTTCGCCTCTGTTCCGTATGCGTGTATTGTTTCAAAAAAACCATCACCATACAAAAAACTTCGGTTACCCAGGCTAATTGTTGGCTCCTCGGTACGAAAAAACTCGCCATTAAGCCACACATACTGTCTATTACTCATTATTAAGTTCAAATTTACTAAGCCCCATTACACCTAAGGCTTTCTCTATTAGTTTAGGCTGTATGGTGCCATGCGTTAAAACTTTCGGTATTTTATTGCTAAACATACGCTCCCCTATCTCAAAATCAGGAATATCGTCGAGTTCGGTTACCTTACAGAAGAATAAGCGATTATAACTGTACCCGTTAGCCGAGCGTATGGAAAAATCACAAACCGAATGGAGCGAAAATTCCGTTGCCCCCGTCTCTTCCCAAAGTTCCCGTTGTGCTGCTTCCTCAACTAATTCGCCTGGTTCAACATGACCTCCCGGTATTTCCCAGCTATTGGCCTTGTGCTTTCGCACCCATATACATTTATCGTTATAAAAGGCTACAATTACAACATAATGATAGCTAGCATCATTGCTCGCTAGTGAATGAAAAGTAAGTTCGTAATTCATTACAACCCCAGCTGGTTAAAAAATACTTTTATAAGGCTCGGATTGATAAGCAAAGGGTAGATAAATCCAAAAACGGCTCCAACAAAGTGGGCGTCGTGATTTATATTACCAATTGATTTTTTGCTCATATACTGAGAATAAATAAGATATGCTACGCCAAATATAATTGCGGGTATAGGCAAAATACCCATAAGGTAAAGTTTACTAAGAGGCCTAAAAAAGATACTGGCAAATACCACTGCCGACACAGCCCCCGATGCACCAACCGCACTATAATTGTAATTATTTCGATGCTTTCGTAAGGTAGTTAAGCAGCTAATAATAGCCCCTCCAATGTATAGCAAACCAAAGTGGAACGATGCGCTTGAAATAACACCCTGTAGCTGTAGCTGCTTAAATAACGATTCAACGGCCATACCAAACGAGAACAGAACAATCATATTTATAAGCAGATGCATAAAATCGGCATGAACCAATGCATGCGTAATAATTCTATACCACTGCTTGTTGGCAATAATTTTATAGGGGCTAAGCAACAGTTTTTCCATAAGCGCTGCATTACTAAACGCTAGGAACGAAACAACTGCCGTTATTGAAATAATAATAAAAGTCATACTTGTTTTACTAATTGACTATTTGCGCAAAAAATAGCTAATGCATTATTTTAAAAACCATTTCCCTAAGCAAGTCGCCAGAGTTCACACTTTGGTTATTTAACCCTTTCGATTTAAGGTCGTACTCCCGTAAAATCTCAAATATTTGCACGCACTTACGCGGGTTATATATTCTACTAGCCATTATGTATTCTTTTACAAAAAAAGGGTTTACGCCAAGTTGAACCGATAAGTTTCGCTCCGACTTGTCGGCAATAAAATGACATTTAAAAACCTTAATAAAATATTGGTGAATGCCATTGGCCGACTGAACGAAAGCATTCGATGCAGGATTTTTGGCAAAATGGTCAGCAATCCGGTTAACTTTAACCACATCGCGCTGTCCTAATGCGGTATTAAGTTCGAGCCGGTTAAAATCTTTGCTAATGCCTATATTTTGCTCAATATGATCGGTCGTAATTTGGGTAATACCAGCGGGCATGGTAACTAGTAACTTATCAAGCTCGTTAACCACCATACTCAAATCGTTACCAAGAAAATCTTTGAGCAACTCGGCCGATTTGGGTGCAATGCTAAATCCTTTTTTACCCAAATAGGTAGTGATCCAAGGAGGTACCTGATAATCGTACAGCCTTTTCGATTCGATTGAAACGCCAATTTTTCCGGCAGCAGCATACAGGCGCTTAACCTTTTCGGTCAGTTTAAAGCCAGGTGCCAATTTGTGGCAAACCACCAATATTGTCGACTTTTGAGGTGCCTTAATATAAACCTCAAGGTCCTCAATCTTTTTTATTTGCTGCGCCTCCTTAACAATAACCACCTGATGGTTTGACATCATTGGGAAACGTCGAGATGTTTCTACTATTGCTTTAACATCAACATCCTTACCATAAAGGGTACTCAAATTAAATGCCTTTTCCGATTCGGCCAACACATTTTGTGCAATATAATCGGATATTAAATCGATATAGTAATGCTCATCACCTGCTAGGATATAAACAGGTTTATAAATTTTTTTTGCAAGTTCGCTAATAATATCAGCAGACGTTTCAACTATTGTTTTGCGTTTCGCCATCAATACTTTTTTTTATCGGTTTAGAACCGCAGATGCTTTACCGATTTTCCATTATTTTTCAACTCATGTAACGACTCTATTCCAATCCTAATGTGATCTTCTACATAAAGAGTAGTAATCACTTTGTCGCTTTCCGTAGTTTTTATTCCCGAAGAGATCATGGGCTGGTCGGAAACTAGCAACAATGCCCCAACAGGTATTTCATTGGCAAACCCCACGGTAAAAATGGTAGCAGTTTCCATATCAATAGCCATTACCCTAATGCGCCGGAGGTAATCCTTAAATTCTTCATCGAATTCCCATACCCTCCTATTAGTTGTTATAACTGTACCCGTCCAGTAGTCGCGATTATGGTTACGAATTATTGTTGATACTGCACGTTGTAAATTAAAGGCTGGTAAAGCAGGTACCTCTGGCGGGAAGTAGTCGTTTGAAGTTCCCTCATGCCTGATGGCCGCAATAGGCAGGATAAGGTCGCCCAGCTCACTCTTCTTTTTTAGTCCACCACATTTACCTAGAAACAACACAGCCATCGGTTTAATCGCCCCAAGCAAGTCCATTATTGTTGCCGCATTTGGACTACCCATACCAAAATCTATCATGGTTATTCCATCGGCCGTTGCGCAGGGCATATTTGCATGTGGGTCAACTATTGACACATTATGGTATTCGGCAAAATAGTCTAGATAGCCCCCAAAGTTGGTAAGCAGAATATGTGAACCAAAGTCCTCAATCTTCTGCCCTGTGTAGCGCGTTAGCCAGTCTTTTATAATTTCCTCTTTAGTTTTCATAGGTTTTAGGTATTAGTGATGCTAGTAAAAATAAATATAGAATTAATACAGCACGATTAAACAAAAGTACACATTTTTTTAACCTCGTGAAAACTGTTGCCCCAACCTTTTGCATAGTAGTATTCTTTTGCAATATTTGTAGCTAATTTGGTAAAATGGTGATAAATCTTCCTTCATACGATGCAAAAGTTAGACTTTACGATGGGCAGCAACAAATTTTTGACCCTGTAAGACAAAAATATGTTGCCCTCACACCCGAGGAATGGGTGCGTCAACACTTTATAAACTACCTTACAACTGAAAAAAAATATCCCGCAGGCCTTATATCTGTTGAAATGCTGGTTGAAATAAACGGGATGCAGCAACGTGCTGACATTGTAGTTTATGGAAGAAATTCACAACCCGCTATGATAGTGGAGTGCAAAGCACCATCGGTAAAACTTACCAACAAAGCCTACTCACAAGCAGCCCGATATAACTTGGCACTTAGGGCACAAATACTAGTGGTTACAAATGGTATTTCGCATTTTTGCAGTAGAATAGATTTGGAACACAAAAGCTTTACTCCCCTATCCGACATACCATTTTATTCGGAAATTGAGCACATATAAACTAGCTCTTGGTAAACGTACTCATGGGGTTTATTCGCTGTAGCATAACCTCGTTATGCCACCCATCGGGTCGCTTAAGCCAATCTTTTTTAACACCTACTTGCTGAAACCCCGCATTTTCAAACAGTTGAAAACTAGCATCGTTTCCCGATTCAATATTGCAGTATAGTTGATGAAGTTGTAACGTTTCGAAGGCATACCTAACTAGCAGGCCCAAAGCCTCCTTGGCATATCCTTTTTGTCTGTACTCTGCATTGGCAATTAGTATGCCTACTCCTGCCCTTAGGTTAAACGGGTCAAAGTCAAACAGGTCAACCAAACCCACAGGAATATACATTAACGAACTTTGGGTTTTGGCCTCAATAACCAACCGAAGCTGTTTTGCTTCCCAAATGTCGAGGTGCGAACTTTCAAGGTATTTCTTCAGCACAAATCTTGAAAAAGGGGTTAGGGTATTGCTAGCCTTCCAAATCTCCATATTATTCTCCCAAGAGTAGAGCAAATCAACATCGGAAGGCTCGGGTGCCCTTAGTTTTATAATATTACTTTCAAGTGTGCTAACCATTTTTAATATGATAAATTAATTTGATTTAAAAAGTTGGTGCAAGGTTGATAAAATGAACTTATTCAATAAGTTTTAAGAGGTCATTTTTACCAATAATCTTTGCCTCAGAAAAACCGTTGTCAATAATCTGGTTTAGAACAACAATCGCATCGGCTTTATGGTCGAATTGCCCAAGGGTATGCACAAATTTATTCCTTTTCCCTACTAACCTATAGCTCTGTAAATCAACAACTTTTTTCAATGAGAATAATTCTTCGCTATCAACCGAGGTGTTTACTGGAGCTAACATTATGGTGTAATTCTGTACTCTTACCTTTAGATGTTCAGGCACATCAATTTCATCAACCAGATTAACATTTTTGTCGGAGTTAAGTACCCTAATAGAGGTTCTTCTATTTAGCTGCCGCCCTGCAGGGTTATCGGAACCATCGGGGAGCGTATTAAGGGCTATGCTTTCGAGATAACTTGCCCCTCGCGTATCGAGCCTTGAGGGATCAATCCCTTTTTGAACCAGATACTCAACAACAGCATTTGCCCTACGCAATGATAGCGCCTTGTTAAACTCTAAGGATCCTATGTTATCAGTATGTCCGCAAATTTGGAGTTCAACTGAGGGGTAATCATATAAAAAATTATAGAGTTTCTCTATTTCGTAAATAGATGCTTCTGATAATGAATATGAGTTATAATCGAAAAGCACACTTTTTACTGCATAGTATTTACCCTGAGCAACATCCTGAGGTTTCAGGTTAAAATTAATAGTAAGGGATGCCTCTGGATAATTATCTGGAATTATTAGGGGTACAACTTGGGAAAGGTAATTTTGTCCCTTTGCAACTAGGTTGTAAATACCTGGGGCTAACACAAACGAGAAATTCCCTGTAAAATCCTCGGGAGCAACATGCTGAAGAGTATCTCTCGATTTACCGTCAATTACTGCAACGCTAAACAGGTAACCTTGAACATCGAAATTATCGGTCAGCAGAATATTACCCTTAATTTCAACCTGCTTAACCTCTGGCACTTCAATAGCCGAGACCAAGAACAAATTACTAGTATTAGGGCTATCCTTTTCAACAACAGAAATAAGCCCCTTATCGTCATCAACTGGAAAATACCACATATCATCGTCGGGTGTGCTTATTGGGTATCCAACATTAATGGGCACCGACCATTGGTCATCATCGGTTTTTTGCGAATAAAAAACATCATATCCGCCAAGAGAATTATGCCCTTGCGAAATAAAGTAAAGTTTATCACCCTCGGCAGACAGGAACGGTGCCTCCTCATTATGAACCGTATTAATGTTTCCTCCCAGGTTTTGGGCACTTCCCCACTCCCCATTCGGCTCACGCTTGCAGAAGTACAAGTCGAGACCGCCATGCCCTCCCCGTCGGTTGGATGAGAAAAACAAGAGTTGCCCATCGGCCGATATTGAGGCTGACGTTTCCCAAAATCGAGAATTTATGGGTTTACCCATTTTTTGAGCCTTTTGCCACTGACCATTGACAAACTTGCTGGTATATATATTACCTATGCCATTATCATTTTTAAAAAGAAAAATTTCAGTCCCATCAAAATTTATTGAGGTAGTAGAAACTTCTCCCTCAAGGCCAAGAGCTAGGCTAATGTTTTCGGGTGTTCCCCACTCATTAAGAGAATCTTTTCGGGATAAGTATATGGCGTCGTAAAATTTTTCGTGCGTTGTAAATAGTAATACATTCCGATTATGTGACATTACACCTCCGAATGAAAACTTTTTTGATGGGAATAGGTTCAGAATCTCACTCTGTAGTTCAATCTTTGTTTTAACCAACTCGCTAGCCCTGTTACACGCATCAATCTGCAGGTTAACATAATCAATACTATAAACATCCTTCGAGTCTAACAATTCCTTAAAACTTGCATAAGCCTCTAGTGCTTCTTCGAATCTTTCGTTAATTCGGTATGCTTCGCCTAAAAAGAAGTATGCCTTTGACGGTGCCCCTTTCTCCTTATATGATCCCTCCTGATAGGATGGGTTAATGTTTTTCACTGCCTCCTGAAGATAGGGTATGGACTTGTGCTTTACCCCCTTAATATTAAGGTAACAACTCCCCACCCGATAGTTTAAGTTTGCATTATCGCTTGCCTTGTCGATTAGTTTAAGGTACAAAGGCAGCGCCTCCTTAACATCGTTAAAAAGAAAGTAGTATTCTGCATCAGCAAATATTGTTTTATAATCGGAGTCCTGTGAAAAAACCGTACCTGCTATAGTGTTTATGAAAATAAAAAATGTGCAAGATAGAACTCTACTCAACCTCAATCTATATCTCTTCATGGTTTACTTTTAGGTTTCGATGGTTTGCTTCTGAAGTTGGGCTTATTACAACTTTTATTGGAAAATAATTAAAACAAATTTACAATATTTTTCATACATTCAAATTATTCTACAAAGCACTTTATCAACCCTTTCGGTATTGTTGTCAACATTTTAATACAGAACACTACTTAAAGAGAATTTACAAGAATTAAATTCAGACTCCCTAAACTATGATTTATGCGCTTATTCAGTAAAATTACTTCAACAGGCATACAGGTTGCTAAGATTTTTCGATAGCAAAAAAAACAAACTAAAAAGCTAAAACTTACCATAGTTATCAAACCATAGAAACTGTTTTAACAAAACAAATTAGTGATGAAAGGAAAAAATTAATTAGTATAGAAATCGGCTGGAGAGCTATTTATTGTCCGTTTAATATCTGAAAAATCGCGAGCGTTAAGCATATTGGCATTCACCAAACTATCGAGGTTAAATTCAACAAGATATATATCGCTAAAACCATAGCTCCGCTCCATTACCCTAGAAATGTAACCCGACGAACCATCACCAATGGGCTGGTAAAAAATATCATCATCGGGAGTGTTTATAGGAGAGCCTAGGTTGATGGGCTTTCCCCAATTTGAACCATTGCGTTTAGATACAAAATGATCATACCCACCCATTGATTTGTTTCCATTTGATGAGAAGAAGAGGTACTGGCCATTTTGGGATATGGTTGGAGCAATCTCATCATAAGCACTGTTTATAATTGATATATTAACAGGCTCCGACCATCCGCCCGATTTTTTAACCGAATAGTAAATATCAAATTTACCACTTCCCCCTGACCTATTGCTCGAAAAGAAAAGCGTATCGCCAGTGGGGCTGTAAGATGCGTAGTTTTCCCAGTCGCGCGAGTTAATTTCTTTGGGTAGCCGGGTTATTGCTCCCCATTGCTGCTTGAGCGTATCGTAAACGCTCACATACAAATTAAACACATCATTATCATTTCGCGACAGCAGCAAAGATTTCCCGTCGGAGGATAGACCAACGGTATATATCTCACCATCGGCATAGGTTTGACTATTAATATTCTCGGGATAAGCCCAAATGCCAGCACGTTTATTTGCTACCATAATCGCATTATAAAACTGCTGAACAGACGTAAAGATTAATGTGCTATTATCGGCAGATACAACTGGGTTTACTTCAGGAAACCTTGAGTTAACTGCACCTCCTAGCGATGTAAATTTAACTGGAATAGCAGTCTGCCTCATCTGCCTTGCCAACTGAATGGCATTTATCTCTTTGGCAACAATCGCTTTTTGTTCGGTATCAGAGCCTGTAAGCAATTGGCTGTATTTTGTAAAAGCTTCGTTTGCAGCATCAAAATTCTCGGCTATTCGTAAGGCTCTACCATAGTGTAAATAAACCTCTGGTGGTGCTTTTACTTCGGTAAAATGGCCCTCTTTATAATCTTGTGAAATAGACTGCTTAGCCTTTTCGAAGTAGGGAATTGACCTCTTCTTTTCACCTGAGATATTTAGGTAGCAAAGGCCAATTCGATAATTTATATTTGCATTGTTGGGGTAAGTGTTGGAAAGTTCTTGGTACAAGGGTAATGCATCGCTGTAGTCTTCATACAGCAAATAGTACTCAGCATCAATAAAAACTCTTTTAAAATACGAAGCTCGCTGAGCAGTTCCCGAAACGGTAAAAAGAAATAAAGCTACAATTAGGTATAGAAGTTTCCTCATAAAAGTACATTACGTACGTCAAGTAAATAGTTTAAACTTACTCGAAAAGTAATTTTCATTCAAAATAAGTCAAAATACCGTTATTTGCAAAACAAATTGTAAAAAACTAAATAGAAATTCTATATATTTCGATTTGTAAGAATGATGTTGAATACTACAAAACGTTATTCCAAAAGTTTAATATTCAAACAGCACATAAATAACCTGAGTTAAAACGCTAGCTAACAGCCACATTGTTTTATTCAATTAATTATTTCAACGTAATTACTATATCATTCTTTTAAGGCACAAAAAAAGTATGTGCATACACGTGTATGCACATACCAAATATTCCATCTTTTTAAAAAAACCAAAAAGTAAGAAAATAAAGGGTTACAACCTACCTCGGCTGCTGCAGATGGTCGCGTACAGTTTTTAAAAACATTCCGCCTAAAGCACCATCAACAACCCTGTGGTCGTATGATAGCGAAAGCATTGCCATTTGCCTTATTGCTATGGTGTCGCCATGAGCAGACTCAACTACTACAACCCTTTTACTTATTGAGCCAATTGCCAGAATGGCAACCTGCGGCTGATTAATAATTGGTGTACCCGTTAGGGTTTCAAACATCCCCAAATTGGTGATGGTAAACGTTCCTCCCTGTATCTCGTCGGGCTGTAACTTGTTATTTCGTGCTCTAAGAGCCAAATCGTTAACCTTTTCGGCCAGGCCAGCTAGGCTTAGCTTATCGGCATTTTTAATAACCGGAACTATTAAATTTCCATTGGGCAGGGCTGCAGCCAACCCAATATTAATATTTCGTTTTACAATAATATTATCGCCGTCGATAGAGCTATTAACCCACGGGTGCTCTTTAAGCGCCTTAACGGCTGCCTCAACAAACAGAGGGGTTAGTGTTAACTTTTGCCCCTCACGTTTGGCAAAACTATCCTTGTTTGCGCTTCGCCAGCTTACCAAATCGGTAACATCGGCCTCAATAAACGAAGTAACATGCGCCGAGGTTTGCTTGGATGCCACCATATGTTCAGCAATAAGCTTACGCATCCTGTCCATAGGAATAACCTCAACAGCCGAACTAGCCGGCTGATTACTCTCGGCAGAAACACTGGGTATCTTTATATCAGTTTGAATATTGCGCTTACTAATATAGTCTAAAATATCGTTTCGGGTGATACGCTCATTCAAGCCTGTTCCCTTAACCTGCTGTAGTTCTTGCTCCGACAGCCCCTCTTGCTTAGCAATTTTGCGTACCAAGGGGCTTGTTTTGTGTAGCATCCCAGAAAGAGGTTTCTCAGTGGTTTCAATTATTGCGGCGGGAGCGTTTATGGGTTCGGTTTCTTGTGTTTCATGCTGAACAGGTGTGCTCTTTAGGTTATCACCAGCGGTACTTCCCTTGCTTTTATCTTCAATAATAGCAATTATTTGACCTACCTGTGGAACATCTCCTTCTTTAAAAAGAATTTCCGATACCTTCCCAGCTACTGGTGAAGGTATTTCAGAATCGACCTTATCGGTTGCTATTTCAACTAACGACTGGTCTTCACTAACCTCATCGCCAACCGCAACAAGCCATTTGGTTATTGTTGCCTCAATTATACCCTCGCCCATGGCTGGGAGCGCTATTTCTATTTTACTCATTCTTATGTTAATTATTAGTCTTCCACAAAGTATGAATATAACATTGAAAAACTTAATTTGTTGAATTGTAATCGTAATTATCCTTTGGTGCTATTTGCTAAGGGTTCTATATGCCAAGGGTTGCATTTTTAAGGAATATCTATAATTACTTTTCGAATTCGTTTTTAAGATGCTGGTTAACCAAAGCTGCATTCCTGTCTGCCACGGTATAGTAATTTACCGTTACCATATTATCTCCATCTGCCTGCTGTTCTACTTTTACGTTTGGTTCGCTACTAGGTGCTACCCAAGGCAACAAGAGCAAAAACCTAGAAATATTTGCCTCTATCTCGTGTATTGGCTTATCGCAATCGACTTTAAAAGTAACCTTGTGGCTATGTGTATACTCGTTTTGGTTAAAAAGATGAATGGAACTGGAAGCCAATTTAGAATATGGTATTTTAATCCGTTGGTTGTTAGTCGTTTCAATCTCGAGTGATCGGTACCCCACTTTTACCAGAATACCATCAACACCACCAACGCCAATTCGCTGCTGTTTTTCGAAAGGAATTTCGGTTTTTAAAATTATGCCCGAAATAAAATCGCGTAGAAAATACCAACCTAAAATAAGCACTATTGCAAGAGCAAGCGATACAATAATTATGTGGTAGTACGAATAGCTTCCTAGTAAATTATTGAATACCCATAACCCGAAGGCGAACCACACAATAAATTCGATTAACGGGAATAGCCGCACCAGCAAATTATGCAGCCAGCTACTTGTGGAAACATTAGCCAACCAACGGGATAAGTATCGTAACACGAGAAAGATTACAACAGCAAAAAGTAAGAAATACAAGCTCATAGCATTAAATTTTTAGCATTAACACAATCCTTTTTCCTGCATAATAGACACCAAAAAAGGCTCAAGCACTGAATTTACAGCAAATACATTAGGGAATCGTTCCTCAACCAACCCCGAGCGTTTTAAATCAGAAATAAGTTGCTGCGCCTGATCGGGGGTTAACCTAAGGGTTGTAGCCAAGCGGCTAATATCTGTTCGGCGATGCAATATTAGATGAAGAATATACATCCATAACTTTTCGTCGATGCTCCTAAGGCTGGATAAGCTTGGCATTGTAGGTGGCGAAATGTAAATGGTTTTACCAACAACCTTGGTTATATTGGCGAGCCAAAGTTGCAGAGCAAGCCCTGGTATTCCGTCGGTTATATTAAAATACAAGTTAAATAACCTTGCAAAATTCCATTGGGTTAAGTCGGCTTCGCGTTTATCATTAAGAACCAAAGACATTCCTCCAGTTTGATGGCGAGCCATAACTAAGTCTTTAATCCCTTTAGCATCAAATGGCTGACACTCGATACTAGCCATAAAAATCGAATCGAGGTTTGCCACACGATTAATGAGTTTATAGGCTAAATCTCCGCAGTTAATGATAAAGAAAACTTTACCAGCGTTTGTTTTCACTAAATCGGCTATATGGTTAATAACCAGCATACCCTCGGGGTGGCGAGCCCACCACAGTTCAAGATCGTTAATTATGATAACGGTTGGCTTAGGAGTGGCATTTAAATATAAACTAGGATTGCCACCAGTGGCCAAGGCCTTTTGTAGCGCTCCAGTAAAATCATCAATATTGACCGACCCTGCCAGTGGAGCCTTAACCGAAACGGCAATATGCTTAGGAAAATACTTTTTTGCTATGTGTTTTGACAGGGTAGTTTTACCCGAGTTGCGCCTGCCAGTTATAAGCAAAGCACCTGCATACCCTGCGGAACATCTTTTGGCAACCGTTTCTGCCACGCGCTGCTCATAGGGTCGTTCTATCCATAAATCCTTATTTAGGGTAGTGCTTCGCGAAAAAAGGTTAGCGTAGTAAAAGGGTACTTTTTTTAAAACCTCTGCGTTATGGGACATTGAGATTAATACCTCCTGAACTAGCTGATTGTTCGTTTTATGACCTTTTTCAAAGGTTGTAATTTTTTGTGCAAGCAATAGCCCTTCGCTTTGCGAATAAATTAAACCCACAAACTGCTTGTTTAAAAACTTTGATACGGCTACCATACTTTTGTTATACCAGCCAAACCTTGTAGCCCGTTTGTTTTTTCTTTTTGACTTGCTATCGTTAACAACCACACTATGAATTTCCTGTTTAAGTGGCTCAAACGATTTAATTAAATAGCTATGAAGCTCGGGTTCAATAGTTTGCATATGGCTACGAATACCGTCCTCTTTATGCTTAATTTCAATAAGCAGCTCGTTTACAAGTTTGCTTCGTACCTCGGCAATGGTTAAAACTTTATCATGCTCATCGGCAACAGTTATGCTTAAATTCTGCATATTAAAAGCTGCCAACCTAACCTTGTCTCGCAGTAACTTAGATGTTTCAGTTAATGCTTCGGCAAGTTTTTCCATTGCCAAACGGGTTTGGTTTATAAATTCGGTACCTAGGTATAGTTGAACCTTTCGTCTAAAGTTAATTGCTCTAATTCCGCTTTCGATAAATTGACCTCGCTCTAAATCATTAAAAAACTGATCGTCGTTAACCTCAACCAGCTCGGGCAAATCAATAATAATGGCATTAATCTCCTTGAAAAAAACCTCAAACTTGTCTTGCACATAAAGGGTTTTAACTACTTCAATCTGGTTGCTTAGCACATCATAATCTAGTTCAACATCGTCTTTTGCAAACGCATTAAGAATATTTCTGGCATCGCCAATCGATTTAAGGATGTTATTTTTAATCCATATGGAGAGTTCCTCAACCTGACGGCCAATTTTAACGTGCAGTCTAAGCCTAAAGGAGTGTAATATCAGCTCGGTAAGTATTTTATTAGAGTAAAGTCTGATATTTTCGTGCCATAACTCTGGTGCCCGCTGAATATCGCTCTCCGAAACTTTTCGTTTTCGGATTTGCTTTTGGTAGAAACGTAAAAGGTGTTTTGACTCGGGTTTATCAACAACAAAAATAAGTTGCTGCAACGATCGTTCAAGCGATAAGTCTAGCTCGTTAACCAATTCGGCGTATGCAATATTGTATTCATTTAGTGCTTCGGAAAGTTGTAACTGTATCTCGGAGGTAAATCCTTCAAAATTATTAGCCGCACCTTCCTTGCTATCAATAAGTTGCTCTACGCCTGTGCTTAAATCGAACACAACCTTACGCACATTTGTAAGGTGCCTAAACGTTAGCACTCCCAAATTATTGTAAAATTTAGAGAAGTGCTCAAGCCTATTCTCTTTAAGAAACAACTCTGTTGTTTTGGCGATACCAACACGTACATTTACTGGCCAACCCAAAAATCGGCCCTTAAACCTTGCATTAAATTTCAGCGACCTAACTCGAAACGAATCACCTTTTTTAGCCTTAAACTCACTTTTAGCAAAGGCTACCATCATTTTATCAGGCATCTTACCAAAATACTCATTCGCTTTATCCTGATAGACACTTAAGCCATTACTCAACGTTTTTTCGCCATCCACTAAATCTTTCTCAATAAAATCGTTTATTTTACTTTTACACTGAAAAGCAAAGTCTGAAAGAGACCTGTATGCAGTCTCTTGATCAACAACCACATTACCCTCCTTAATTACTGCAAACAGACGGTTGCAAATACCTAATATATTATCGTGGAAAGAGGTTGTTTGGCTACCTAACTCGTAAACAGAGTTTGTAACGAAAGTTTCTTGTAAATCTGTAAAATACTTGGCTGTTTTTTGCAAGGTATTAGCCAATAACTCCTTGCTGGGGTATGAAATACGCTGATCAATGCGCACTTTCTCAACGCTTGCCTCATCAACCATTTTCTGCTCCCTATGCTCAACAACTGTATTGGCATCAATGTGTTCAAAGTTGTTCCCTGCCTCTATTAACATCGATGAGCACGGCAAATTAGTAATGGTATTTACATAATTAAACCAATCGGTGCTATTGGTGTACTTACGATAATTAAGTTCGAGAATAGCTAGGCTTGAGGTTGCCGATTCGGATTTAATAATATCGTACTCAGCAAGTTTCTCAACCGAATTATTGATAACTTTTACCCTACCAATAAGTCTTGAATTATCGAGAGCCTGATTGGCCAATGCGTAAATGCTATCGGTTTTAGCGCTATTATAGTTAATAATATTTAGATGGACTGTGGCCCCCCTCCACTTTGTATCAATGGTAATAAACTTAAGTAACCCAAGGGCGAAATTCAAATTACGGCTGTTACCTCCCCACCATAAATCGATATGTTTACCCTTTGCTTTTTCGTTACTATCCACAACCCGATTATAGTAAACTAGGTTATAGTCTGATTTATGAAGAACCCCAGCAGTATGATGTAGTTTTTGCACATCGCCGGCGTTTCGTGCCCAGCCCTGCAAAATGGTGTTGGGTTCAAAACCCGTAAAGCCATATACCTTTGAAATGGTTTGCATACCCTCGTAAATATCGTTACACGGGTATCGACGCGTAATAATCTTTTCACCTGAGTCGTCAGCATCAACATAAACTTTTGACAGCAACTCCGAGCCACTGGAGTCAGAAGACTTTTGCACCAGCTCGAAATTTGTGAACACCCCTTGTTTGCCAACAATTATTTTACCCAAATCTAAAAGATGTGGTCGGGCTTTGGGGCTACCGCTAAAAAGAATGACGTTGGGAGACCAGTTGCGCTGATTTTTTGTTGAAGAGACCGATAGTTTAGCAAGCCCATACTTTACCAGCGATGACCATATACCACCCCAAGTGTCACCCGATTGTAATTTCAACTCCCTGCGTTTTAGGAAAAAAAAGATAGCCCCGAGTATAATTGTAGCACCAATCATTGCAGCAAGATCGAGCTGAATCATAATCACAAAACAAGCAATGGAACCAATAATGCTAACCCATGCCGGTATTCGAAACGAGGGTCTAAAGTCGGTTCCTGCCCAATTTTCAATGGCGCAGGTAAGGTTTAAAAACCCATAGGTAATAATAAAGAAAGTAGATACCACACGGGCAATAGTATTCAATTCGCCAATCATAATTCCTGCAAAGGCTATAACGAATGTAAGCAAGAGTGCATTTCGAGGTTCGTTTCCCGCACCAACTCCTTTAGCAAATACTTTGGGCGTTATCCTGTCCATAGCTGTTGCCTGCAATATTCGGGGTGCACCGAGTAATCCCCCGAAGGCCGACGAAAGGGTTGCGCCCCATATTCCTGCAATTACCAAAGGCGAATAAAGCGATATGTTTAGGAGGATGGAAGAATCGTTAAGCAGCGCATCGCGTTCAACAGTGTAGGAGAAGAAGAATACGAGCCCAATGTAAGCTACAAAACCCACTAAAATAGCAGAGATAGTTCCTATGGGTATAGCTTTTTTAGGGTTAGCCAAATCGCCCGACATAGAAACCCCTGCTTCGAACCCTTGCACCGCTGGAAAGAAAATGGCAAATAGAGCAATCCATGGGAGTGAATTTACCGCTGAGCCGCTGAGCGGGGTATTGGGAACAAATTCATGCTTTCCGAGTAAAATTGAAGCAATAGAAAGCACCATAATACCCAGTATTATAAACTGTGTTTTAAGCGCTAGGTTTGTGCTTATAAAGGATACAATGGTTACAACCAGAAGGGTTAATGCCCCGGTTAACCTAATTGTATTTAAAGTTACCTCTAGACCAAAAGCTGTAAGTAAAGTTTCTGAAAAACCTATAATGTAGAGACTTATACTAAACGAGAGTCCTACAAAAAGTGCCAAACCCAGAGTTCCTCCAATAGGCAATCCTAAACTTCTGGATATCATGTAGTAGGTTCCACCGGTTTCCACCTTTTTATCGGTTGCAATGCTTGCTACGCTAAGACCCGTAGTTACCGAAATAATATGTGCCACCAAAATTATCCCCAGAGTTGCCCACAGGCCAGCTTGCCCTATAATCCAAGGTAACCTAAGGTACATTATAACACCTAAAATAGTGAGAATAGAAGGGGTAAAAACACCCTTAAATGCTCCGAACTTATTACCTTTTACACCCATTGAACTAATTTTAAATGGCTCTTTATACTAGAGTATCAAATATACACAGAGTTACGCACAAATTATATTATAATTTATAAAAAATTGGTATTCATATTATATTAGATGGTTTTTTGAATTAACAGTAAAAAAAATGGGTTCAACTTTTTTAGTCGAACCCATTTTGGGGGAATAGTTTTTTTCTAAACTAGTTTTTTTTAAGAACAAACGACCAGTATTCCATTTTACCGTTAGCAAACGACTCGTATCGTTCGGTGCCCTTTGTGCCTGCGAACTCTAAAAATGATTTACGTAAAAATCCTGGAACTTTTTTTGATATTACAGACTCCCTACGCTCATGATCCTGATCGAGCGCTTCAACCACGTTGGGTGCAATATTCTGCTCTTTTACAATTTCAAATCCTACCGCAATTAAGTCTTTCCGCATATCGGCAAAATCTTCCTTCTTCATCATATCGGCAAAGCAAAAATGACCGCCTGGCTTAAGAACTCTATGTACCTCAGAAAAGAAATGCTTAATATCCTTATAGCATCTTGCCGACTCAACATTTACAACCACATCAAAATTATGGTCTTGAAAAGGGGGCGCCTCAGCAACTCCAACAATAAAATTTAAGCCATCAACCTTATGATATGTGTTGCAAAAATTGATAACGCCAGACGAAATATCCATAGCCGTATACGCTTTTGGCTTACGATAGCGGGTAATGTACGATGCTCCTCCTCCCCTTCCGGAACCAACTTCAAAGACCTCTTTCCCTTCAATTTCAACATCCTTTACCACATAATCGTAAAGTTGAATGCAGTAACGGTCACGCTCATCATGCGATTCAAGTTCTAACTTAGGGTCGCCATTTAAGGTATGGTAACCGTAGTTCATAAAAACGGCATCCTTATTCTTATCAAGCCTTATAATAATATTATGCCATAGTCTCCACATCGGACGACGAATGGCAGTAGGCATTTCGCAATATTTTTCAACAAGTTTCTGCATACAAAAAGTGGTTTAATTTAAAATATTTATACGCATAAAGATATTGTAATATCAATACAAACAGAGAAACCTCACGTTTTTTTTGAAAAATAGATAGAATCCATATAAAAAAAACCTATAAGCTACACTAAGAAACTTATAGGTTTTAATAATTTAAATGGAAACAGGTAGCTGGTTAGTTTTTAAAAATATCTTTCACATCGTCCCAATTACCATCGTTTTTTGCTGGTTGTAAATTTAAAATATGAGTAATTATGTTGTAAATATTTGTATTTATAAAGGATTTAGATGTGTAGCCCTTTTTAAAAGAAGGCCCTTGGGCAAAGAATATTCCATGCATATCGGGATTCTCATTGTCGTAACCATGGGCTCCGCCAACATACCGCGAACTATCATTAGATAGCCCCACACTATATCCAGCTTCGGCCTCAATAATCACGTCCTGTATACGAGGGTTAGAGCCGTAGTGCAAACGCTTTGGCACCTCATGTCGCTCCCATACCTTAAGGTTTGGTATTGACTTGAGAGCAGCGATGGCTTGATCGCGATATTCTGCCTTTGGGGTAAGACTATAAACAGGGTTTCCACCAGAAATTACGCTGAACCAATCACGATTCACATACTTATTTAAATTTATGTACCGCGAAGGAGAAATATCTGCCATTCCGTGATCGGACACAACAATAAAGTTTATTTTATTGGCATGTGGCAACTCGTTTAGCTGGGTTAAGAAAACGCCCAATAGGCTATCGAGCCGTTCAACAACGGCAATTGTTTTAGTACCGGTAGCTCCATTTCTATGAGCGGTCAAATCAGGTTCGTCCGAGTACCATGCTATAACCCTAGGTCTTTCATTTATTGGTAAATTTAACCAATGAATAACTGTGTCAATTTTTTGCTCCATCGTTACTGAAGAATCGTACTTTTTCCAGAAGGATGGGTAACTACCACCAATGGCAGTCTCGGAGCCTACCCAAAAATAGGTGGCAGCAATTAAACCCTGCGCTTCTGCAGTTGCCCAAAAGGGCTCGCCACCATAAAAAGCAGGATTTTCAACAGCATTCCTGTCTCCAATGGAATAGAACCCAAGATTAGGATCAAAAAATCGGTTCTCCACAATTCCGTGGTTGTCAGGATAAAGCCCAGTTGCCATACTATAATGGTTTGGGAATGTTTTTGAGGGGTAGCATGGAATTAAAACTTGCGCTTTTACTCCATTTTGGGCAATGCTGTTCAAGTTAGGTGTCTTTGCAATATCGGGATAATCCCACCTAAAAGCATCGAGAGATAGAATAACTACATATTCATCGTCATTTTTAGGGTCAGATTGCCTTGCCAAACCCTGGCAACCGCTTGAAATTATTACTAATCCCAAGAGCACGTAAAACAGGAAATACTTCTTTGCAATTATCTTCATATTCAATTAGTATAATTTAGTAAACCTAGTGAAAACTATTCTTTATAAACTCTTTTACAATATTTAATTACGAAGGTAAAACACATTTAACAATCAAATGTTCTCATTCTACAATTATCTATATTTCTGCAATCATAGCTATGTATGCCTCCACATCAAACTTACGCTTACATCCATTGTAATTCATATATCGAATTTTACCAAATACAGGTCTTGTACCCCACGCCCTATCGTGCACGCCGCCAATACTCCATGCTATACCAGCATAGCCATTGGGGTCTCTACCATCCAAGCTATACTTGTCATTAAGGTATATGGCAAAATCCATTGCCTGTTCGGGCGATAAAGTCCATTCAAGTATTTTTTTGGCCCAGTACATCCTTAAATAGCCGTGCATTTTCCCTGTTTTCACCATTTCAAGCTGAGCCGCATTCCACAAATTATCGTGTGTACGAGCCTGCTCAAATTGCAACAGAGAATATGTATACTCACGCTCATCGAGCCTGTGGGTACTGTGCGACTCTTGCGCCCATCGATGAAATCCGAGCGTGTTATCGTAATTCGAATTATAATAGCAAAAATTATCGGAAAGTTCGCGGCGAACAATAAGTTCTTCTAAAAACGAAGACTTATCTTCGGCAGGTGCGTTTGCTTTTGTTACCTCAATGGCCACATGCTGAGCCGACAGCTGCCCAAAATGCAGGTATGGCGATAGCCCAGACTGCCCATTTAAATTTGGGTTGTTGCGCTGCTGATTATACCCCGAAAGACTATAGTTAATAAAATGATTTAATGCCTTTAAGCCAATATTCTCGGCTGAGTTCAACCTACTGTCAAGCAAATAGTCAGAGCCTAAACCGAGGTACTCAAAAACTGATTGCCAATGAATGGGTTTTACGTAAGCCTTACTTTTAATTAAGGGTATTTCAGGAAAACGAACCAGGTAACTAGGCAGCAACCGAGTTATTTTAGGCCTAAGCGTATAGGCACCATACTCTAGCTTTTGCGATGCAACCCTACACGGTACTATATTATGAGCATCAACCTCGTGGTGTGCAATGCGAATAGCGTTGTTAACCTGATGTTTCCATTGCTGTTTAATTTTCAATGGGTCAAAATCAGAAACAAGTAAGCTAGCATCCACCTCGGCTACAAAATTGGGAATAGTTTCAGCTGGATTTCCGAGAAGAAGGTTAAACGCTATTCCATAGTCTTTACAAGCCTTTTGGACCAAGTGTAACCCATTTAGCAGAAACTGAAAATGCCTAGGTTGCGCATTCAGAAACGAGTTCGAAAGTGAGAACACTAAGTGTACGGGTACATTTTTCTCGTTTGCCCTTTCAATAGCATACAAAAGCGCCCAGTTATCATTTACCCGCTGATCGCGCGACATCCAATAAACAATTGGCCCCTGCAGTTTTTGCGCGCCTTCTTTAATACACAATACTCTTGTTCTATCAACCATTCGCTAAATTACCTAACGATTCTTATTTTTTTTGACATTTGCCATTATGCTGCTCTTTAGCTAAGGTACCTTTTGTTGGGCAATATCAACAGTTTCCTTATGTGTATAGGCTCTAAGAACTCGTTCAATTAGGTCGTTAAAATCGGATTCCCACTTGTAATCGGTAAAGTTTTTTGCGTTAATTGCCACAACTAACCCTTTGTCGCGCGCAATAAAAACATATTGATCGCCATATCCTGCTGCATAAATTAGCGGGTTACCGTCGGGTTGTTTTTTTATCCACCAGTGCTTGCCATACCCAATACTGTCAATTTTAACAACTTCAGAAACAGAATTATTTATCCATTCCTCTGAAACCACTGATTTTGAACCCCAGAACCCCTGGTTATTAACTAATATGCCAATTTTTGCCATATCGCGTGTGGTTAGAAATAACCCGCCCCAAGCAGGCTCGTTGTTTTGAAAATATGAGTCCCAGTAGAAAGTGGTTATGCCAAGCGGTTCAAATAAATACTGGTACACAAATGCTTTAAAGTCGATGCCGCTGGAACGCATCACAATTTCCTTAATTAGCTCTGAGCATGCACTATTATAGTTAAAAACTTTTCCGGGGGTCGATTCCATAGGCAGCTTTAGTATAATTGGAATCCAATATTTTGGTAAATGGCTTAGCTCAATTAGCGGATTGCCCGCATACGAGTAATGAATAGACCATTCGTCCCATTTAAAGCCGCTGGTTTGAGTAAGAAGATGCCTAAGGGTTATTAAAGATTTTAAGGAATCGGACTGGAAAATATCATTATATTCTGGAAAGAAATCTGCGATCTTAACATCCAATGATGGTATAAATCCCTTGTCGATACAAATTCCTACAGCAAGCGAGGTAATACTTTTGGTAACAGAACTTATTGGGTGTAACGTGTTAAGTTGAGTAAACCCGTAGTACGACTCAAATACGATACGTTGGTTTTGATATATTAGCAAGCTCGACAGCTTGCCATACTTATCGTTTCTGATATCGTTGCTCAGCTGCTCCATCGAGTCGGCATTAAAGAGCAGTTCGGGTGCTCGTTGCGATTTTGCCTCCCATGAACTACCAAGAGAAAGGAATATAAAGAGTACAACGACGATTGCCTTGCAAAACTTCATCTGTATATTTATTTTCGAAAGAATATATGGAACATCAATGGGATAGTCATTAATATATATTAAAACTACTCATAAATATTTCATAAAACGATTCACTCATACTCTATTTACACAAAACGGGGAGATGCGACTATCCTCACTCCTCCCCGTCGGTTATGCGCAATAACTCTTTATTTTAAAGATTGCCAAAAGTACTTTTAAGCCTATCTAATACTGTTTGAACTGTTTTTGTAGGACAGGCAATATTCATACGCTGAAAACCACTCCCCTCAACCCCAAACATATCGCCAGAATTAAAGCCTACTTCAGCCTTACTAACCAGCAACTCAACAAGCTTATCATGCGGCAAATTATACTCCCTAAAATCGAGCCATAACAGGTAAGTACCTTCAGGTTCAATTAGTTTAATTTTAGGTAATTCGGCTTCGAGAAAGTTTTTAACTAAATTATAATTTGACCATAAATAGGTGAGAAGTTGGCTTAGCCATTCCTCGCCTTGGCTAGAGTACGCGGCCTTAGTTGCCTCAAAACCAATAACGTTGCCGTGCCAAGTTCCATTACGCTCAGCCTGAAGATTATATCTTTTAAGAAGCGATGGGTTAGAAATTGCAAGCCAAGCGGTTGCAAGTCCGGCAATATTAAAAGTTTTGCTGGCAGAGCCAAATGTGATGGTTTTATTGGCAATTTCGGGTGATATGGAAGCTAACGGAGTATGCTTATTGGGGTTAAAAACCAGATCGCCATGAATCTCATCGGATACAATTAGCACGTTATACTTTAGGCAGAGATTTGCCATTTTGGTTAGCTCCTCCTTTGTCCACACCCTGCCAATTGGATTATGCGGCGAGCACAGCACGAAAAGTTTTACGCCCATCTTAAGTTTCTCCTCAAAATCATGGAAATTGATGGTGTATTTCCCATTAACCAACTCTAACGGGTTGCTTAACAAGTTTCGCCCATTTTGCTTAATTGCATGGTAAAACGGATGGTACACAGGCGTTTGAATGAGCACATTATCGCCAGGATTAGTGTAAGCCTGCACCGCATGGTTTAGCCCAGCTACAATGCCAGGGCAAAAACCCAACCACGATGCGTCAATGTTCCAATCGAATCGATTTTTTAACCAGCTTACTATCGAGCTATTGTACTCGTCGTCCTGTAAAGTATACCCCAGAATAGGGTGTTGTAACCGTTTTTGTAGCTTCTCAATAATAAAGGGAGCGGTTGCAAAATCCATATCGGCAACCCACATCGGAATAACATTTTCATTTCCAAAAACTGCTTTCCTCTTATCAAACTTTATGGCTGAGGTATTCTCGCGAGATATCTCAGCTGAAAAATTGTACACCATAGTTTAACCGTTTTAGTTAAATAAAAAAGTTCACATCCGTGAGCAAACTCAGCCGATGTGAACCTTCAGAAAAAATAAATAATCCTACTTTGTAAGTTCGCTTAGCTTACTGAACGAGTCATCAACTGTAGACAATAAATCGCTGTATATCAGCCTGTAATGCTCTCGCTTCTGCTTTGTGTCAGAATCTTTTCCAGGATTGTTAACCCTATCGAAAAATTCGTTACGCTTAGTTACAGCATCTTCTATAATCTCAACAACTTTATCCTTGCTCTTGTCGCCATGTAAATACATGAATGTATAACAATCGGATATTACCTCACCTACAAGGTAATCAATATCTTTCTTTACGTTTCTAATGCTAGCCATAGTTTATACTCTTTTATTGGTAATGTATTAAAATACAAAAATATGAAAAGATTGCGAATAAATTAATTTTTAAGGGTAAGTTGGTAAAAAAATAGCTAAAATAATTGTTACATTGCGGTTATATGCTTTTAAACTCAACAAAACAACAACAATGAGTAGAGCCCAAATCATTAGCAAAACCATTCAATCATTCAATCATCTTCGTAGTAGAACAGATGAACTATTCGCAGAATCGACCAGTAACGGCAAAGTAGAAATTATGGCCAACGAGCTGTTCGAGTCGAAGCTGAACCCGTTTTTACGAGAATTGTACAAAACCGTACGAGAGATTCCGTTAAACGACTACACGATAATTGCTATAGATTCTTGGATTAAGCAGTTAAACAGTAAAATTGAAACTACAAAAAACAGCCTAAACGACACGGGTAACTTTTCCTTAAAGTATATGCCCAGCGTTATTGACTCTCTGAATGAGGTGAAACTTGAGGTTCTGGAATTGCTTTTAACCGAAACCGAAAACCTTGAGTATACTAACAAAAACCAATATAGGCCGCTTGTTTCACAATCACCGCTAACTCCCAAAGGGATTGCAATGCTGTTGGTTCAACTACAAAATTTCGGTGTTATTCGGCCCGACATCCCTTTCGCATCAATTAGCGAGGTGCTTGCTCCTTTTTTAGGATGCGAAGCCAACGAAATTGAGCAGCATATTTATTTTGACAAAGAAAATAGACGGCAATCGGCCAAAGCTAACAACGATGATTTAGTTCCGTTAGTAAAAATAATGAAGTCGATAATAGGGCGGATAGAGAATCGGCAGTATGTAAACGAGATATTGAAAAACGAGGTCGATTAGTTGTACGGAATACAACGGTAATCGAGACTGATATCGGGGAGTTCAAAAAGCACCATTCCCTCATTCAGTAAATCTTCATCATCCTCGTGGTAGTACCATAAAACTTCAACTTTAACGCCATTCCGTTTTATATTAGCCACCTTTTTCATTACCTCACGCAAGTACATATATGAAGATGAGTTGATATACTTAAAGTTAAGATCAACGGTAATTTTCTGCTCTTTTTTAACCCTTATGTCTTCGTACAACTCATCGAGCCAATCAAGAACTTCCTCATAAAATTCTTTGGCATTTTCTGGATGAGATATACCAGAAATGGCTAATATGTTGGTTGCAGGATCGAAGCTAATTTCTGGGGTATCGATTGCTGCGTCAATTTTAAATGGTTTCATAGTTATGCAAGTATAAAGGCTGGTGTAAATATAATTCATTTACAGAGAACAACCCTACGCTTTACTTGTTGATTTGACAAACGAACATTTATAAAAGCTTAACATGCTTTTACGGCAGATGAAAAACCTTGCGTATTTTGAGTTGGTGTGTACGTTGAAGTGTACCCGGCAATAAAACTCAACTATTTGGCTTTATTCCTTGAGAACACATTTTGCAGCACTGCAGCAACATCGTCAATTAAATATGGTTTGGGAAGGTACCCATCAAAACCACTCTCAGCTATTCGTTTTGCATCGTTTGCCATAGCAAATGCTGTTTGAGCAATTACGGGAGTATTTTGCTTATCAACAGACCGTATCTTTTTAAGCACCGAGTAGCCATCACCATCGGGCAGCTGGATGTCGAGTAGAACCACATCAATACCACGATCGTTTTTTTCGAACTCATTAATTACTTCGGCAGCGGTTTTGGTAACAATGCACTCAACGTTAAACGATCTAAGGTAGTTACACAAAAGTTTACGCGATGACTCATCATCCTCGCACAACAATGCAACTTTGCCATCAAATGTCTGATTATCTGGTTGTTCAACTTTAGCCTTGGGTTGAAGCTTTTGAAATTTGCTACTCGTCTCGTTTAAAGGCAACGAAAAGTGAAATGTTGTTCCTACTCCCTGTTGAGACACAAACCACATGCTTCCACCCATAAGTTCAATCAAATTCTTAGAAATAACCAACCCTAACCCGGTACCTGGATAAAGTTTATCCTTGGCGTGCTCAATTTTCACAAATCGCTTAAAAATTGAATCTTTCTGTTTTTCAGGAATACCAATACCTGTATCGGTAACATAAAACTCTATATTACTGCCTTTTAGATTGTAGCCAAATTCAACTTTACCCTCTTCGGTAAATTTTATTGCGTTATCTAAAAGGTTCCTAAAAACTTGACGCAGTCTATTAATATCAATATTTACTATTAACTCACCAGCCTGATTGTTAGCACAATAAAGCTCTAATCCCAAATTGTGCTTGGCAGGCTTCGATTTAATAATATTTTGATACGTAGTAAGGATTTGCCTTAGCTCATATGCTATATTACACTCACAAACCTCTATATCAATTTGCCCTGCCTCAATTTTAGCAATATCAATAATATCATTTATTAACCTCAACAAATCATGCGAACTGTTAACAACCGCATTAACATAACCTTCTACTTCGGGCTCACTTCTGGTTACGAACTTTCTCCCCAGCAACTCAGTAAAGCCAATAATAGCATTTAGGGGCGTACGAATTTCATGGCTCATATTGGCCAGAAAAGATGATTTTAGCCGATCGCTTTCTTCCGCCTTTTCCTTAGCAAACTTATATTCTTTCGTTCGCTTCTCAACAACAGCCTCAAGGTTAAGGTTATACTCTTCTAAGGCTATTGTCTGTAATTCTATTTCATTTTTTTGTTGCTCTATTTTGGCTCTTTGTTTCTCAATGGCAACACCCTTCTCTTTAAGCAATTTATTTGCCTTACGTTTCTGAACAATAACCCTATACATTAGCATCACAACTATTAGAGCTAAAAAAACTGACGATGTAGTAAGGTAAAGAAATCGCTTTTGACTTGTTATCCGTGTACCTTGCGTTGCCAAAACCTCATCCTGCTTGCTTATCTTCCGATTTTGCTCCTGCATTTCATTCTGCTGCTGCGTCAGTATCCTTGTCCTCTCTTGTATCTCAACTTCTTGTTTTGCTATTTTTAGTTTTTGGCTGCGCATTTCGCTTTGTTGGCGCTTCAGCATATTTAGGTTTGTAAATAAAAGTCTCTGCTGATGGGTTGCCTCAATGGACATAGAATCCAAAATTTTACGCGATTCTTCTAATTGCAACTGCTGATGATTGAGTTTATTCTGTTTCTCGGCTATCTCCTCAAACTGTTGAGCAATTCGAAGATCTTGGGCATTTATTTTTGCCTGCTGTCCCTCTACTATATCTTCGTACTCACCTATCTGAAGTTCATACCGCTCAACCTTCATACGCTCACCCTTAATAAGTTCCTCCTGTTTTTGATACAAATCGGCAAAGTCAACTCTGGAGCCTCCTGTGATAAGCATTTGGGGTGAAATAATCAATCCTCTGGATTTAAGGTTCTCCTTGTGTATTTCGAATGACATTCGTGTTCGGGTGTTATCAGTATATACCAAGTTCACCATCAATCCAGAGTTCATAGTACTTCCATCGGTAATAAGCAAGATAGGCCGTTGCTCTAAGCGTTCGAGCACCCTCGACTCGTAAACTCGTTTTGCCTGATCAATAAACACCATGTTTGGGAAGGGCTCAATACCCACCTCGCTGCCATCGTTGCTGTAAATCAAACTAATAGGACTGCCCTTTATTAAGCGTTGCGAGAATATACTATTAAATTGATTTTTTAATGCGTTATCGCTACTTACTATAAAAATACGAAACGTATCAATTGCAGCTTCGTTTGGCCATTGGGTGTTTATTGCAAACTGGTAGGTGTATGCGGCTCTTATGTTGGCTTCGGTTACAACCTGAGCGCTAGCTACAAGAGTAACCAATAGAAAGAAAAATGGGAATAAAAACCTTTTTATAACCATTATTTAAACCTTAAAGAAAAACGAGATTGTTTTAATTCAATTCTCAAATATAGAGAAATATAAATAGTATCAAATAATAAAAACTTAAAACCTTTGTTTTTACAGTACAATTAAAACGTATGCGTATAACGGTAAAAATAATTGAGCATTAAGCACATTGCGGGTAATAGCACCGCGGATAAGACATACCTTGCACAATTGTGCAAGGTATATTAAAGTAAAGCTATCTGTATAAGTCTACATAACAGAACACTCGTAAAACTGGCTAAATTATCTCTTACTTTAACTAACGATACGCAGCGCTGTTAATATCTTTTACAGTTTTTAGTACCGTTGGCGGGTTCAAATGCTTAGCAAGAAAAGCGTATATCTTTAACCGAGTTTCCTTTGCGTGCATAGTATCCATACGGTCGAATGAATGACCACCTGGGATATCCTGAAATATCTCATAGTCAAACTTCTTTCCCTCAGCCTTAAGCGATTTAATTAGATGCTCAACCTCAAGCACATCCACGTCGTCGTCATTGGTATTAGTATGAATAAGCAACGGGGTTTGCAACTTATGCGCATTCCAAGCAGGCGACCTACGCTTGTACTCGGGAATATTCTCGTAAGCAGTTTTCCCCATATGGTAATCAACAGAATATAGATCACGATAATCGTCAGTCATATAGCCCATACGTGCAATTAAATCGGAAACAGGAACTCCTGCAAACACGCATTTATAATCCTTTGGATATTCAAAAACATTCATCAATGAGATTAAGCCACCATGGCTCCAACCCAATATACCCACACGGTTTTTATCAACAAACTCGTAATGCTCGAGCATATAGTTACGACTGGCGTATGTATCCTGTATTTCAAGCCCTCCGTAATCAATTTGCTCGTAAAGGCCTCGCCCGTAACCTGTACTTCCTCTGTACTCGGGGGCAACAACTACATACCCTTGCGCCATTAGCTCGCTTATAATATGATAATAATAGGTGGTAAAATCGCCGTGCACCCCTCCGTGTGGAAAAACCAGCAAAGGATATTTTTTAGACACATCGATACCCTTTGGCACAAAAACATACGACCAGAACTTAACGGGGTTATTGGCTCCTCGAGCAGTCTCGCTAGGGGTATTAGCTGGTGGAGGTCCATACATATACACCTTATCAACATGCGCCACATCTTGCAAACGCGTAAACCATAGTACGTCGTCAATGTTTTTCTGTAACACATCGAGCGTATGGTTCAAGTTTGTATTGTATTCGCGCAGGGCTTTAACCTCCTTCTGAATTTCATCAATACTTTGCCCAACCGATAGTAATGGGAGCATTAGTATAAAAGCAACAAAAAAGTTTCTCATGGCCATATTAGTTTTAAGATACTACTCGCAATTTTACAACAATAAATTCGAATATTTATAGGCAAATATAGCTAACAACAAATAAAAAACAGAAGATAAAGCTAACAACTATCTACTTCGTGGTGTGGTTTTATATGCTGAAATGAATAAAATAGATTGAAATTGAGATGTTCGAATCATACACAACAGAGCCTTACTGGAAACAGCTTGCTATTCAAGAGATGATCTATTTGTACCTTCGACAATAAAAACCGACAGATAAAATACCAAAAACAGGCATTATGTTTGTTTTAGATTTTGATTGCGTAACTTTGCCATAACCAAAAATGAACAACATACATATAGGGCGATGAAACATATTTTATTTACAATTCTACTTGCTATAACCACCGTGGGCGTAATAGCCCAGGAAGCAGAAACTGCCACTGAAATAAAACTCTCAACCGATAAGGTAAAGATTAACGGGAAACTGTACCTAATACACATTGTTAGGCAAGGGCAAACCCTATTCTCAATAAGCAAGGCATACAGTGTAAGCCAAATTGAAATAGCAATGGAAAACCCTGATATTTACCTTGGGCTACAGGTTGACCAAGCGCTTAAAATTCCTATTAAATCCGAGGAGATTGGTTCGGGCGATGAGGACGAAGATTATATTTATCACATTGTTAAACGAAGGGAGAACCTCACGAGTTTAACTAGAAAATACAACGTTACCCTTAGCGAAATTCATGCAGCTAACCCAGGATTAGACAAGAACATTAAAATTAGCCAAGTGGTTTTGATACCAAAAAAACGTTTAAGCACCATTGGTCAAACTAAGGATGAAACGGATAGATTTTTTTTCCACGAGGTAAAAGCCCGCGAAGGTTTTTATTCGCTTAAAAGGCAGTATGGTGTAAGCGAAGAGATAGTTCGAAAATTTAATCCCGAGCAAACCGAAGACGGTCTTAAGCTGGGTAGCATTATCAGAATTCCTAAAAATGTAACCGACACTATTTCCATCCCAATCCACACCGAAGTTCCTGTTGTTGAAAAGACGGAGGAGTACGCTCCCTCTTTTTCGGTAGTTTGCGACACTTTTCAATATAATAAATGGCGCGATGTATTTAATGTGGCTATGCTGCTTCCCTTTACACAACCCGACAAGTCAACCGTTGACCCCACTGAAGCGGATGCCGATTTATCCGATTCACAAATGCTTCAAAAAAAGAAGGAGCAAAGAATATCACAGCATAGCGCAAACTTTTTAGATTTCTACCAAGGGGCTCTTATTGCTATTGACAGCCTAAAAACTATGGGTATTTCAATAAATCTATCGGCATACGATACAGAAAAATCTCCTAGTAAGGCAAAGGCATTACTGCTTGAAAAGGGTGTTGAAAATGCTAACCTAATAATTGGGCCAGCATACCCCGAGTGCTTAAAACCAGTTGCCGAATTTGCTCTCGAAAACCGAATCCCTATCGTTTCGCCATTATCGTCGAATAATTTTATGCTCGATCGTAACCCATACCTCTTTCAGGTTAACCCCTCGTTTTTAACACAACTCGAAGAGTTTACCAGTATTATAGATCTTTGCAGTGGCGATAACATAATACTTATTTACGAAGACGACAGCACCAATGCCAGCATGGTAACCAGCTATAAAGAGATGATTAGCAATAGGATTGAGGCTTGCCCATCGTCTCATCTCATTCACTTTAAAGAGGTTAGATACAAGGCTGGCAGTGCAGCGCCCATGGTACAGGAATTAATTGGACAAAGTTTGTCACTCGATCGTAAAAACTTTATAATGGTGCCCTCAGACAACGAAGCCTTTGTAAGCGATTTATTTGGTAATTTACACGCTTTAGCAACAGTTTATAAATACCCTATAAACATATACGGACTGCCTAGGTGGCAACGTTTTAAAAATATTCAGGTGGACTATTTTTACGAGCTAAACCTACACCTTTTTACCCCATTTTATGTTGACTATAAACGTACTGAAGTAAAATCATTCGTTGCAAAGTACAGAGATAGTTTTAGGGTTGAACCATCGCAGTTTGCATTTCAAGGATACGATATTATGTTTTACTTTTTAACCGCCATGCAAAGCTATGGTATCGACTTTCAATTCTGCATAAGTAACCATAAGCGACCACTGCTGCAATCGGATTATAAATTTAGACAAACTAACTCCATTCATGGTTATGAGAACCATTTGGTAAACATAATTCGCTACATGCCAAACTTCGACATTGTTATTGAGGACACCAATAAGAAGTCAGAAAAACAATTTGAAAACATAAGATATATTAACGAACAGCCCCAAAACAGGAAAGAAGCTGTAAGCTTTAGGTAAGGGCACATAAGAAGTTTCGGATGCACAAAAAAAGTAATGCAAACCCAAACCTATCTATGAAAGCTGGATGGGTATCGATAGTTGTAAATACCCTCCTTTTTATTCTTAAATACTGGGCTGGTGTTGTAAGCGGGTCGGTTGCTCTACTAGCTGACGCTTGGCATACCCTTAGTGATTCGTTGAGTTCAATATTCTTGATTGTTGGAATTTCTCTCTCTCAAAAACCAGCCGATAAGGAACATCCTTTTGGGCACGGACGCAATGAGCTAATAACCTCAATACTTATTGGATGCCTTTTGGCAATGGTTTCATACAATTTCTTTGTTGAATCAATTAAAAGATTAGCAACTCGCGATGCCGCAAGCTATGGCATAATAGCCATTGCTGTTACGGTAGTTTCAATAATTTTTAAAGAAGGGCTAGCTCAATACTCTTTCTATATCGCTCGCAAAACACAATCGCTCGCAGTTAAAGCCGATGGTTGGCACCATCGTAGCGACTCCATTTCATCGGTGGCTGTTCTTGTAGGAATAATACTAGGCCGTTTTTTCTGGTGGATTGATGGGGTTATGGGAATTATTGTTTCACTCTTTATCCTATATACTGCCTACAAAATTATTAAAAGTTCATCACATACAATTCTTGGGCAAAAACCAAGCACAGAGCTTATGGATGATATTAGTAGGATTGCCAATAGGGCGGCTAAGTGCAATGTTTACAGCCATCATATCCATCTTCACGATTATGTTAACCACAAGGAACTAACCCTGCACATATACCTACCCAATAGCATGCCCATTTCTGAGTCGCATACAATAACTTCCGCTATTGAAAAAGAGTTAGCACACGAACTAAACGTTGTGGCAACAATTCACGTTGAACCCATTGCAATTATGACGAAGAAATAAGTTGGGGTACTTTGGAAAATTTGTGTTAAAACGATTGGGGAGTATGAAATGTTGGGGGTTTCGGAAGTTACTTTACAATCAAACTACAACGAACTTTGATGCAAGAACCAAAGTTCGAATAACCTCCTTAGCCCAAATGTTATAGACTGTGTGTTGTAAACAGTTTATTTTTGTGATGTAATACTTCCTTCTTCATTCAGAATTTCCATTTTTGGATTATTGTCGTTTCAAATATTTTTAATCAGCGTTGTTTCCCTACTTGCGTTGCACCTACCAAGATAATTGCTTTACCGCTACCAATCTTATCCCATAGTATATCCTGTAATGCTCTAGTAATCATATTGTTTTTAAAAAGACCCAAATTAAAACCATAATATCCGTAAAGCATAACTAAAGGTCATTACAGTGTGCGAGTGTTATCTCCTTATGCTTGTGGGCAACTCGCCAACAACTGTAAGTTCATTTAACAAATGCCTTGCCTGCGCAAACTTATCAATAACAAAAAGCACGTACCGAATGTCGGTAGCTATGGTGCGCTGCATTTCGGGTTCAAACATAAAATCGCAAGCCATCGCCTCATAATTCCCATCAAAAGCTATCCCAACCAAATGTCCATAGGCATTTAGTACTGGGCTACCCGAGTTTCCATTAGTAATATCATTGTCAGTTAAGAAACAAATAGGCAGTTTCCCGTTTCTATCAGCATAGTCGCCGAAGTCGTCAAACTCCCACAGCTGCAACTCTCTTGGACTCACATCAAATTCTTCCTCAGTTCTTTTCCCTTTTTCAACCTTACCTTCAAAATAGGTTATTGGCAAATATTTCACCCCATCTGTCGGGCTATACCCTGTAATTTTTCCGTACGATAATCGCATGGTTGAGTTAGCGTCGGGGTATCGAACTTGGGTAGTGTCAAAACTGAGCAACGCCTTGGTAAAATCTCTCGATGCCCAGCGAAGTTTTTGGCTATGAGTTTCAAGCGAGTCGTAAACCAAGGAAAGTTGACTTTCTAATGCTAAGTGCAATATGAACAACGGATCAGAAAACAGGCTGTCTGCAACGGGGTTTTCGAGAAATTTATTTAATTTTTCTTTGGAAGAAAAGTTCGATTGGTCGTAAAAATAGTCAACCAAAAATGGAATAAAAAGATTGAGATCCTCATTTGCACGTATCTCATTAAGTAAAGGATGGCTTACGCTGTCGGGCAAATACTTAAGTAGGCTTTCAAGAGATTTTGCAAAAAGTTCCTTGTCAACCTGCTCATTGTAATTCTCAAACATATTGGGTAAATCGTTTTTAAGTCTTTTAGCTTCCCTCCTAACCCTGCGTTTAGAAGGTTTTTGAGCAACAACCTCAACAATAAAATCATACGCATCATAAATAATGCTACCTACCTCAACAGGCCAGCTGGTTAACGAGGTTAGGCTTCTGTAAATTTGCTCATACCTATTCTTTTCTATAAAATTATAGTAATCGGAAATTGACAAAAGGAATTCGGAATTCTCTCCATTTTCGATTAGCCACTCGGCTATCTCCTTTTCCCTTTGCTGCAACTTTGGGACTACATTAAACTTTCTCAACGATTGAGCCTGATATGTATCTTTTTGCCAAAAGTTTACCAGCATATCGTGCTTGTCGGTTAGCTTAACTTTGGCCACACTGTCGGTTTGCATACCCCGCTTAATTGAAGCTATAAATCCACCCCAAACCTCATCAACCCAAGGAGCCACCACATCGCGCTCATTGGCAGCCTGGTATGATGATGAGTATCGATACGTTGTTCCTGGGTAACCTATTACCATTGCAAAATCGTTGTCGGCAACACCCTGCAACGAGATCTTAAAATGGTTTTTTGATTTAAGCGGCACATTTCGCTTGCTATAATCGGCAGGCACTCCCTTTGGAGATGTGTAAATTCGGTATAAAGCAAAATCTCCAGTATGTCTAGGCCAAGTCCAATTATCAATGTCGCCACCAAAATTCCCAATACTTGAGGGCGGGGCGCCCACAAGCCGAATATCGGTATACCGATTGTAAACGAATAGAAAAAACTGATTATGATTGTACATTGGTACAATTTGGGCAAAGACGCCTTCTTCCGATTGCTCAACCTGACTCACAATATCCTTGGCAATTTCGGTAGTACGTTCAAAATAATTGGGATCGTTAAAATCGACCATACTTAGTATTTGATCGGTTAAATCCTCAACCCTTTTAAGCGTTAACGCTGTTTTACCTGGCAAAGGGAGTTCAGCCGAATAGTCGGATGCCCAAAATCCATCACGCAGCAAGTTATTCGTAACCGTTGAGTGATGCTGAATATCGCTTACAGCGCAATGGTGGTTTGTTAAAACTAGGCCGAATGGAGAAATTAGCTCAGCTGAGCACCCTCCATCGTCAAGCTGAACAACGGCATCCTTTAAACTATTGGCATTAATGCTGTATATATCCTCGGCAGTGAGTTTCAGCCCTAAGCGCTGCATACTAGCCATATTTTTTTCTATTTGAGATATAAGCCACATACCCTCATCGGCCACGCTAGCGAGCGAAACTAACATAAGCACAATAATGACGCTTACCCTATGTGTAAAATGGGAAACAACAGATTTTTGCATATTTTTCATTCTAAAAAATTCTAGCCGCAAATTAGGGAAAATAGCATTCAAAACCGAGCGTAAAAAGCGAGAAATACAATCATCAAAGAAAATTGAACGGCCATTTACTTGCATAGAAGGAAAAATAGTAGCTATTTTACCAAAAAATTGCTTCGCATGGATTGGATTTTAAAGATACTCACCATAATTTTCGCCTACATATTGGGCAGTATTCCAACCTCTATTTGGATTGGAAGGATTTTCTATAATATCGACATTCGCGACTTCGGAAGTGGAAATGCAGGGGCAACCAACACCTTTAGGGTAATGGGTGCAAAAGCTGGCTTTTTTGTATTCTTTGTTGATATGCTAAAGGGTTTTGGAGCCGTAAAACTGCTATACCTTACAGATTTCTATATCCCAGAAACAGGATACTTTGTAAATTTTCAGCTTATGCTCGGCATGACCGCTATGATTGGGCATATTTTCCCCGTTTTTGCTAAATTTAGAGGGGGTAAAGGAGTTGCTACGCTTGCAGGAGTTGTGCTAGCACTGCATCCATTGGCAACGCTGATTACTTTTGGTATTTTCTTTGTTACGCTTCTAATTACCAAATATGTATCACTTAGCTCAATGATAGCAGCCTTCTCGTTCCCATTTCTGCTAATATTTGCTTTTTCAAGCACCACACCATCACTAATTATATTTGCTATGGTTATTGCTGTACTGCTACTTTTTACCCACCAAAAAAACATTGAACGCCTGCTAAAGGGAGAGGAAAAACGGTTTAGGGTAAAAAAGAAATCGGACCAGAATAAATCTGCATAGCAAGCACATATTTGGTATTCGCATACTCACCTTACCTGCTAAACTGAATAGTAGTTTGAAATTAATTAGTGAAGATATTTACTGGATACTCTACATTAGTAAGAAATAACCCTTCGGCAGGTGCTGTACTGGTTGCCATTGAACGATCCTTGGCTTCAATAATTTGAACAAACTCGTCTTCTGAAATTTTACCTCGACCCAAATCTATTAACGTTCCAACAATGGCCCGCACCATATTACGTAAAAACCTATCGGCCCTTATGGTAAAAACAAGTTCCGATTCTTGCGACTCCCAAAGGGCGAAAAATATTCGGCAATTATAAGTTTTCACATCTGAACCTAGCTTACTAAAGCTGGTAAAATCTTTGTAAAACAAAAGTTTGCTAGATGCTCGCTTCATTTTATCCACATCTAGCTCGTTTTTATACAGCCAGCTAGTATTAATGTTAAACGGGTTTTTATGTCGACTAATTCTATACTCATAGGTACGTGATAGGGCTGTAAAGCGTGCATGAGCATCGGGTATAACAGCAACAATCTCTTTAACTGCAATATCTTTGGGGAGTATGTTGTTTAAACTGGACAAGAATTTCTGATCTTTATTCAATCCTTTTTGAGCCGAATCAAAATGCGCCACAAAAAATGATGCATGCACACCTGTATCGGTTCTGCCAGCACCAATTGTTGATACCTCTTCCCTTAGTAAAGTTGACAAGGCTTTTTCTAACTCAGCCTGTATGGTATTGGCGTTGGGTTGAATTTGCCAACCGCAATAGTTAGTACCTAAATACGCTAGTTCAATAAAATATCTTTGCACGGTATTTTGATTTAATGTATCAAATATACGAATGAAAATGAAGAATTAAACGATAATCAGTATTTTTGCCACTAATATATTGTGAACAAAAACAAAATTCATGCACAGTAACGTGCTCCTAGCTATGAGCGGGGGCGTTGACAGTACAGTTGCAGCAATTCTGCTGAAGCAAAAGGGGTACACGGTAACTGGTATTCATTTTAATTTATGCCAAACACACAAGGAGCCTGAAAAAAGTTGTAACGTTAGGCACATTGCCGAAAAACTAAACATTCCGCTAGTAGAACTAAATCTTTCTTCTGAATTTGAGACGAATGTCTTCAGCTACTTTGCCAATGAGTATTGTGTTGGTAGAACGCCGTGCCCTTGCTCATACTGCAATTTACACATAAAATGGAAATATTTATACAACTTCGCAATAGAAAATGGCTTTGAGCATATTGCAACGGGGCATTACGCCAACATTGGGCTAGTTGACAACACTTTCCGAGTGTTAAGGGCAACCTATACAGCTAAGGGTCAATCGTATTTTCTGTGGAATTTACCTGAACACTACCTGAGTATGGCCTTAGCACCACTTGGCAACCTCACAAAACAAGAAGTTAGGCATATTGCATTGCAAAACGAATTTACTGATGTTGCAGAAAAACCAGAAAGCATGGGGATTTGTTTTTTAAAAGGAACCGACTACAGAGATTTCATATCAGAGAGGATGCCCCACTCTGCCAAAGGCAATATAGTTGATGAAAATGGTAGGGTTATTGGTACGCACAATGGGGTACAAAACTATACCATTGGACAAAAAAAGGGGATTAAAAATATACCCAAGTACAAATGTGTTACGCGTATCGATTCGGGCTCAAACACCTTACATACTGGAGCTTGGGATAGCTTATATTACAATAGGATAAGGCTTACAAACTGTATATTAAATGGACTTAATTACAGCACCTACAATCAATTACGAGTTATGATTAGAGGCTTTGGAAAGAACCCACAGGCCGACTGTGTACTTAAAGTAATGCCTGGCAATGAAGCTATAATACATTTAAATGATACAGCTTGGGCACCAATGCCAGGGCAGCCAACTGCTATTTATAAAGAAAACGTGCTGCTCGGTGGAGGATATGTGCATTCCAGCTGGAACGAGTAGCGTTCCGCACAATAAACAACACATGAAACGAGTGCAGAAGGGGACGCTATGAAAGTATGCTAGCCCAAATACTTGTCTAACACCTCTATTAATTCGGCAAAATTAATGGGTTTAGTAATGTAATCATTGCAACCAGCCGCTTCGGCTTTTTTTCTATCCTCAGCAAAAGCAAAGGCCGTTTGAGCAATTATAGGAACATTGGGGTTTATCTGACGAATTTCGAGCGATGCAGCATATCCATTTTTAATTGGCATTCGAATATCCATAAGTATGGCATCAATATTTTTTATACTATCAACCAAATCAACGGCCTGAGCCCCATCGCGTGCCCAAAGAATATTAACCCCCGTGGATTCAAGCATCTCGCTTATCAGCAAATAGTTAATCTCTTCATCTTCGGCAACAAGCAAAATTCGGTTTTTCCAGTTGGGCATCAACTCCTTGGACTCTTCAGGTTCTGGAATCGCTTCTTCTTGCCGTTTTTCAGAAGCAATAGGTATAGTAAATTTAAAGGTAGCCCCCTTCTCTGGCTCCGAATCAACCCAAATTGTACCACCTAAAAGTTCAACAATTCCTTTACTAATAGCCAGTCCTATTCCCTTTCCTCCCTTTGCTCGCTCTAGCTGATTGGCCACCTGCTTATACCTGTTAAATATTGCCAAATGCATAGACTCATCAATGCCAATACCCGAGTCTTTTACCACAAACTCAACATTTTGATCTACTACCGAATAGCCAAACTCAATAAATCCATTCTCCGTAAATTTGAGTGCATTATCCAATAAATTTGTAAGCACTTGCTCTAGTCTCCCCTCGTCGGTATACAGCATATAGGCGCCTTGGTTAACGGGCATATTCAGCCTAACCTCAACAGCCTCGCGATGCTGAAAAACCCGCTCGTTAGAGTAAAAGTCATTTAACGTGCACATTAACTTATTTAGATTAAAAAGATTTTTAACCACCGTTAGCTGGCCCAATTCCACGTTGCTTACATCAACCATATCGTTTATAAGTTTAACCAGCATATGGCCCTTACTATTAATTATATCAATATACTGCTGTCTCTTCACCTTAGATAGATCGGGCAAGTTTAAAAGTTGCGTAAAACCTAATATGGCATTTAATGGAGTGCGTATTTCATGCCCAAAATTTGCCATATATGCCGATTTTAACTTGCTAGTCTCGTCGGCCTTAGATTTAGATTTAACTACCTTATGCTCCTGAAACGTTCTATACAAAGCCGATGAGTAGATGCTTGTAATATCCTGAATCAAATGTAAATAATTTTGAAATTGGCTTGAGTTTGCTACTATTAGCACCCACCCCAAAAGGGTAGATTCGTGAAAAAGGCCTACAGCATAAATTTTATAAATGGATAAAACTCTTTCGAGGCTGCGCGATGCAGCTGAGGAAATAATTCCTTGAGAATATTCGTAAAGACTCTCGTCATACTCATGAACCAAAAAATCATCCTGCTGGGTAAATGCGCCGCTGGGGAATTGAAACCTTCTGCCCACAGGGTTCCAGCCCAAAATAGTTAAAACCTGCTCCCACTCATTTACTGGAAAACCGTACCCTCCCTCTACCGTAAAAAACTGTTGGTCACAATCAACCGATGACACGATAAAGTAACCATTGGGTATGCTAGTTTCCAAGGTTACCCCCAAGTGGTGAAAACAACTCTCACTTTCAGACAGATACATTACGTTAGATGCGATGTTAGCAAGCATCTCGGCCTGATTAGCCCTAGTTGTGAGCTGTAGCTCGGTGGCTTTATGAGTTTTAATATCGCGCCCAACAGCAGCAGCATAGAACCTTCCTTCGGCGTCAGCAAAGGGGTAAAAGGTCCACTTAAACTGAATTGATTCACCATTTTTATCTACCGCTTCAACCTCCTTATCGAAAGGCTTGAAGTTCTCAATCTGGATAGTATCCCTAATCTGCATACGCAACTCCTTTTCGGGAAATAGCGCCTTATACACCTCTTTGGCATAATTTGGCTCCAAATTACTATAACCAGTTACAACGGAGCACGGTTTATTCCAGTAAAACAGCTTAGCATTTTGGTCGAAAACCAAGGTTAACAGTGGGCTTTGATTTAAAAAATTAGCCGATGCTTGAGCATAGTTATTAAATGCAGACTGGTGTAGTGAGGCTTCGGTAATATCCTGAACGGTTCCTTGCCAGTACTCAATTTTATTATTTGCACCAAAAACAGGTTCGGCAGTAAGGAGAATGGTAGCCATTTGTGCACCCTGGTGTTTATATTTAAACTCTATATTTAAGGGTTGGCTTGGGTTCCCGTTTTTTATATGCAACAGCAAATCTATTAGTTTTGGCCTGTCGGCTAACGGAACTTGCTTTGTGAGAAAATAAAGGCTGGGGTGTGACACAGAATCTTCATCAACCAACAGAATGCTGTATGTGTTTTTAGACCAAATATTGTTTGAAGCATCGGGATATTCTTTCCAAATGCCAATCGGCATAATGCTAAAAAGATTTTTTCCTGCAGCTAAATTAGGAAAAACACTCTCGCTGGCACGCATACTTCCTGACTGAGAAAATCCTGAGTTACTTGAATCCATTGAAAGTATTATTAATTTTCTGGTTCACACACGAATATGTGTTACTAAAGTATAAAAAAAAGCCACGCATCAATGCAATGGTGAAGAAAAAAGCAAAATAATTCGAAATGTTAAGAACTTTCACTAAAATGTTAAATTCTTTAGCTAGTTACAACCTCCTTGTTTTATTCTTATTCTCTTACTTTGCAAAACAACCATATTATTAGAATAATGCTAAAGCGTTCAGGATTTAATAACGATAAACTAAAACGGATACACCGAAAAGAGGTATTGTTTAACACATCGGAGCTTGAAGCCATAAACACATACTGTAAACGTTACCGAATTAAGAATCGCTCAAAATTTCTTCGCGAAGCAGTTATATCAAAAGTGCTTCAACAGTTCGATAACGACCATCCGAAATTATTCTAAAAAAAAATCGGCTCCCTAAAAGAGAGCCGATGTAATATAAATACTTAACTGAATCTTTACTTACCAAAAAGTTCTTTTACAGCAGTAAAATTGATAGGGCTAAAAACATCCTTACCCTCAGGGGTATAGAGAAAATCTATTTTATCAGCATATCTTTTTTCAACCTTTCCTCTTACCAACTTCATAGTGCTGTTTACTAAGCCATTTTGCTCTGAAAATTGCTCGCTAACTATTGCAAATGCTGCAGGTAGCCAACGGTCGGGAAACTGTCCTGCAAACTCTCCATCAGTTTTAAACATTGCTATATCACTTTGAATCAACCGAATGGCTTCCTTAACAGCTTCGTCGGACGACAGATCGGCAACACTCTCTTTAACAGCCTTTTTCAGTAACTCCTTTGCTGGCACAACCAAAGCCGTTGTGTAGGCATTCTGATTATTATACAGAACAAATTGGTCAATTAACTTCGATTGCTCCACTAGAGTTTCTTCAATTCCTTCGGGACTATATTTTTCCCCATCGTTTCCTATAAGCAAACTTTTAAATCGGCCTAGAACATACAAGAAATTATCCTTATCCATATAGCCCATATCGCCTGTATATAGCCATCCGTCCTTCACAGTTTCAGCAGTAGCCTTCTCGTTTCTCCAGTAACCCTGCATCACGTTCTCACCCTTTATAACTATCTCCCCTTTTTGCCCAACGGGTAGTTCAACTCCATTATCATCACAAATTTTCAATTCCATAGGGCTTACCAAATAACCCGACGAGCCAAGTTTGTGCTTATCCAAGGCGTTTGAACTAATTATAGGAGTAGCTTCCGAAAGTCCATAACCTTGCATCATAGGCATACCCACGGCATAGAAAAAACGCTGCAACTCTATGTCGAGCAGTGCACCCCCACCAATAAAGAAGTCAAGTTCGCCACCAAAACCATCACGAACCTTACTAAGTAGAATTTTTTCGAAAAGCCAAACTAAGGGTTTGTATAAAATTGCTAGGCCTGTACCCTTGTTATAGCCCTCCTTATTATAGCTGTAAGAAATTTTTAGTGCGAAATTAAAGAGTTTTTCAACTGTTTTTCCTTTTGCTTTTATATTTGATTCAATACTCTTTTTGAAGTTTTTTGCAAGAGCCGGAACGCTTAGTAGCAAGTTTGGTTTTAACTCCTTAATATTTATTGGAATGTTTTTCAACGTTTCCATGGGTGTTTTCCCAACCTGCACGGTTCCAATGCTAGCGCCCATTGCCATAAAAGCATACAAACCAGCCACGTGTGCAAAACAATGGTCAAGTGGCAATATTATTAACGTTTTATACCACTGCGGAATATTCATAAGTGTTAAGGCCTGCTCAACATTAGCGGTATAATTACGGTGCGAAAGAATTACGCCTTTGGGGTCGGCAGTTGTGCCCGATGTATAACTTATGGTTGCATAATGATCCAATCCTATATGCTTAATAGCCTCGCTTAGCGCATCTGGCTTATCTTGCATAAACTTCTCGCCCTGCAACATAACCTCCGAAACATGCATTTCGTTTTTAGCATACTCTTCTTGCTCATCCAAATAAATAATATGCTTAAGCATTGGCAGTTTATCCTTAATAGCATTTATTTTTCCTGCCTGATTTCCCGAAACAAAAATTATTGAAGTCTCGGAATGCTCTAACCTAAAATGCAAATCGGAACTCTCTAACTTAATGGACAGAGGCACATTAATTGCACCTGTATACAGAATGGCAAGTTCACTTATAACCCACCAATTTCTCCCTTCGGAAAGCAAGGCAATGGTATCGTTATTTTTAACCCCCATACTAAGCAATCCGTTGGCTAAACAGTATACCTCGTCCTTAGTCTGCTTGTAGGTTTTAGGAACAAATTCACTCCCCGTTTTTTCCCATAAATACGGATTAGCTGAGAATTTCTCTACGCTCTGCTCAAATAAATCAACAATTGTAATCATAGTAATTTAATGTTAATTTGCCTACAAACGACCTACTACCCAAACCCTAAACAACTGTTTACTAAACACCTGTCGTTATTGGCAAAGCCATAAATAATTTAAAGGCAATATTAAGTATAATAGAAATAATATACAATAAATTGTTAGAGCTCGATTGGAAACTTAATATTATCGAATTTACCAAATATTGTGTTTTGAGTTGGCATTATTCATTATATTAATGAATTAGGTTGTGTTTCGCCTATAAACTTATGAGCCTTCCCATTTGTCAAAACAATGAAAACAATAATTGAAAATAGGTGCGAATAAAATAAAAAAGTTGTCGAAAATAAACTATTCGCAACATATTTGAGAATAAATTCTAACCTAATAATTCTAATAAAAGCATAGTTTTTTTGAAAACAAAAAGCACCAAACCTCAAAAATATAAAAAATTATGCCACATTACTGTACGAAAACCTATTTGAAGCATATTAAAGTAAAGTACCAATTAGTTGAAAGCTAGCCATTACAAAAAAAAGAATATGCAAATTGTTATTATGCAAATTGCTATATTTAACTTTGGCAAATAGGAAATAACAAAAGGTATGAGAAATTTAGACGCCCTTCTATCTAATTGTAATTTATGCCCGCGAAACTGTGGTGTAAATAGGTTAGAGGGTCAGTTTGGCTACTGTAAAACCAATGCTAATCCGCTGGTTGCCAGCATTACATTACATAAAGGCGAAGAGCCTGTGCTTACGGGTAGCAGTGGTATATGCAACGTATTTTTTGCACATTGTAACCTTGCGTGTACCTACTGTCAGAATCACCAAATTAGCCGAAACAACGAATTGACCTCTAATTGGCTATCGGACTATAATATTATTGTTAATCAAATTACCGAAATACTTGATCGGGGTATAAATACTCTAGGCTTTGTTTCACCAACACACCAAGTACCCCAAATGGTTACAATTATTAAAATGCTACACCAAAGGGGTTATAACCCTACGGTAGTATACAACTCCAATGGTTACGACAACCCCAGCGTTCTTCGTGAAATTGCTGATTTAGTAGATATATATCTACCTGACATAAAGTACTTTAGCAACGATTTAGGTAAACGATATAGCGATGTAAGCAACTATTTTTCATCGTCAATGATTGCACTAAAGGAAATGGTTTGGCAAAAAGGTACATCATTGCTACTAGATGAGAACGGCGTAGCCGAATCGGGCGTAATTATAAGACATCTTATATTACCAAATCACGCCGACGACAGCAAGAAAATACTCGGCTATTTAGCCACCAATATTTCAGCAAGCTTAACAATCACGTTAATGAGCCAGTATTACCCCATAAACTCAAATTTTAACAAGTTAAGCAGAACTATTACAGAGAAAGAGTACAACGAAGTTAAAAATACGATGGAAAACTTAGGCTTTTTTAGAGGGTGGACACAAGAATTTAGCAGCAACAACCACTATTTGCCAAATTTCGATCTTAAAAAACCGTTTTACTCAGATAATTAAAAAGCACTTATCAACCTGATACAATGAATATTAAGCACGTAATGCCTAAAGAAAATGTAATCTTTCAACATATTTATTGCCATTTTTCTTTGTTTGTGAAAAAAAAATGTAGAAATTTGATAAAGAATTTAACTAAAAGCAACCATGAGAAAAGCACTCATCCTTACTTTACTACTGGCACTTACCTTTTCGAGTTGCCGGTTTTTTGAACGTTTTAAATCGGACAAGGCTGAAGACACCCTTGTTGCGTGGCAAACCAAGCAAGATAGCATAAAAAAAGTTAATGCGCTTAGAGCCAAAAGATTAGAAGATGCCCGTAGGGAAAAGGAAAAGGCTATTCAAGACTCCCTGATGAGGGTAAAAGAGATGGAGGCCAGAAATAAATACCATGTTATCATTGGTAGTTTTAAAATACCGTCAAATGCCGATGGTTATCAAAAACAAGTGGCTCAGCTCGGATTTCAAAATCCAAAAATTATTGAGTCTCCAAATGGATTCAAAATGATTACTATTGGTTCTTTTGCAACCTACTCAAAAGCAGCCAATGAGATCCTTAGAGTTAATCGTTCTAAGGATGAACCCATTGAGATGTGGGTTTACAAAGCAAACTAGCTAGGGTATAAAAAACAATAATAACGAGGGTAATGAGTAATCGCTACCCTCGTTGTTGTTTTTATAACCATAGGCATCACAATACTTCAGTGGTGTTAAGTTAGACGACAAAAATCATAGGAATACTACTGTTTTTTTCTTTTATTTGACATTCTTAAAAATCTAGGACTAATCTTCATATTAATAATTAAACAATGGAAAAAATTAGACAGACTTTACGCGATTCTGCAACTGCAAGGTGGGCAGCACTATTTATTGTTTCGTTTACCATGCTATGCGGTTACTTTCTAACCGATGCAATGGCTCCTTTAAAAGGACTTCTCGAAGGCCAACTCTCGTGGAATAGTACTGAGTATGGATTCTTTACCAGTGCCTACGGATGGTTCAACGTATTCCTTTTCATGCTGATTTTTGGAGGTATTATACTCGACAAAATGGGCGTGCGCTTTACAGGATTAGGTGCCGCAATTATTATGGTACTTGGTACTTTAATTAAATATTGGGCTGTTTCAACACACACTCTCGATGGTCAAACTTGGAATATTTTATGGTTTGAAGTAAAGGCTCAGGTGTTTATGGCCGGGCTCGGTTATGCAATATTCGGCGTTGGTGTTGAGGTTGCTGGTATTACCGTATCAAAAATTATTGTAAAATGGTTTAAAGGGAAAGAGCTAGCCTTAGCTATGGGACTTGAAATGGCTATGGCTCGTATTGGTACTGGGCTAGCAATAGCTACATCAGTTCCGATAGCAAGATCGTTTGGTAATGTGTCTGTATCTAAACCAATTTTGGTTGCTCTAATTATGCTTTGTATCGGTCTAATTTCTTTCATTATCTACACTTTTATGGATAAGAAGTTGGATGCTAGTCAGGCAGCTTACGATCTTGAAAATGACGTTGTGGACGAAGAGGAATCATTTCAGATTAAGGACATTTTTGCAATTATAACAAACAGGGGTTGGTGGTATATCGCAATCTTGTGCGTACTATTTTACTCATCTGTTTTTCCTTTCCTTAAGTATGCTACAGATTTAATGGTAAATAAATTCGGAGTGGAAGAGTCTCTTGCTGGTTTTATACCCGCTGTACTCCCATTCGGTACAATTTTACTAACTCCCATATTCGGAAGTATATACGACAGAAAAGGAAAGGGAGCATCAATTATGATAATAGGAGCAATCCTTCTAATTTTTGTTCACTCCATGTTCTCTATACCATTCCTAAATCACTGGATTATTGCTATGGTATTGGTGGTTATTTTAGGTATTGGTTTCTCGCTTGTTCCTTCAGCAATGTGGCCATCGGTACCAAAAATTATCCCAGAGAAACGTTTAGGTACGGCTTTCGCCCTAATATTCTGGGTGCAAAACTGGGGTCTAATGGGTGTGCCTGCACTAATTGGTTGGGTGCTCGACAAGTATTGTGTAACTGGTCAGAAAGTGGTTGAAGGTGTTACAGTTCCCACATACGACTACACCTTACCAATGCTAATTTTTACCAGTTTCGGTGTTCTGGCACTTATTTTTGGATTCCTGCTTAAAGCTGAAGACAAGAAAAAAGGCTATGGTTTACAGCTACCTAATATCGAAGCAAAAATAGAAGCGTAATAAGATATTCTATAACGATAAAAGAGGGATTGCATAATGCAATCCCTCTTTTATTTTTAGGCTCAACTTCATTGGAAAGGCTATAAGAAATGTAAACAGCCATCAACTATTTAGTACCGAGACACGTAAACAAATAGTGGTAAATTGAAGCATCCCAAAGTGCTGACGAGTATCTGCCCTGTTATTAAAAACTATAACCTAAGCCAAAACGAAGCGATGCATTAAAAGGGTAAGTTGCTGGGCTAGCCTGACTATTAAATGAAACCAGGCCTAAGCGAAAGTAAGGCTCAACCACGAGAGACAGTTTATTTGCAAGAGGGATGGATATGCTAACAGCGCTAATTGCAGATATGCTGTATGGCTTAACCCCCTGCGTTTCACCTACAAAATTACCAAGTTCATTATGTACTTCAAACTTATTGTGAACTAACATTCCGGTAGCACCACCAAACCTAAACTCAACCCCAACCCGGTTCACTTTAAAGTTTGTTGTTAGCATAAGCGGGACCTCAAAATGGTAAATCTGCTGATATAAATCTGATAATGATGTTGGTGTAGACTTTGCCGAATTACCGCTAGGGTGCGTTGGTTTTTCGTTACGTGGCGCAGCAACAGAAATAGCCCCATATGAGGTTGTAGCTGAGAGTAAATCTTTATTTTTTGCTATGCTTCCCCGATTAAACATTATTAAGTCAGTTGTTTTCTGACCCGTTGGGTTTATCGATAGTCCGAAAACAAATCCAACCTTTTCACTAATGCGCTTCTTTAGCTGTACCTCTCCTCCCCACATCCACAGTCCCATTTCTTTGGTAATCCCAGTCTGAGGTGCAATAACAGAAGTATTTGATGAGAAATAGGGATTAGTGTAAAGCGCAAAAACCCAACCTGAGCGAATTGAAGTAACAGGTAAATTATCTTTCTTAACTCGCTTTTTGCTAGGGGGCTTATTTGTAAAGGGCATTAAATTAGGGATGCTTTCGAGATTATTTTTGGGTGTGAATTGCACCCAGAACTTATCGTTTATGCGCTCTAGTTTAGTTAACGAGTTGGTAGGACGAGTTCCTAAAACATCCACTTGAACTTTTGTATCGCTAGTTTGAACGTTAATCGGAATTGGTGTTGGGCTATTTAAGTGTGAAATGGCTACAATGGGAGGCAATGAATTGTCTATTTTTAGTGGAGAAATCTGAGCGAGCTGATAACTAGCAGCATATTCATTGTTCGTGTTGTATAAGAAGAAAATAGTTAGTCCACCAACCAATAGAAGGGTTGCAGCATAAGCACTTACTATGTACAAAAAGCGCACTCTCTTTTTCCGCTGGATTTCATCGAGCGCTTGCGAAATATTATGCCAAACAGTAACCGAAGGCCTAGCCTTTGCTGCGGAAACTTTCCCTACAAATTCTTCATATGGTCCCGGTTCGTAAAATGGCATGCTTTTCAAACTTGTATATCAAACTTACTTTTTCTCTTAGTATGCCTCTAGCTCGGCTATAGTTAGACTTACTGGTAGACTCTGAAATTTTCAATAAAGAGGCAACTTCGGCATGCGAATATCCCTCAATGGCATAAAGGTTAAACACTAATCGGTATTGCTGAGGTAAACTAGCAATAATATTTAGTAGTAACTGATAATCGGCATCAAAATATTGAGTTTGCGCATCACCTATGGTGTCAATACTAATCTCTAAATCGGCATAGTTACGCGTTTTTCGATGATACTCAAGAGCAGTATTCACCATTATTCTGCGCATCCAACCTTCAAAAGAACCCTCTCTTCTATAGGTTTTCACCTTTTCGAATACCCTAATAAACCCATCCTGAAGAATGTCTTGTGCAATATGAGCGTTAGGATAATACCGCAAACACACACCATACATTGTATGCGAATACATTTCGTATAGCAATTGCTGCGCCTTTCGCTCGTTATTACAACACCTATCAAGAATGTTTTTACTTATCTCCAAAATGATATTTCAATTTGTGTTAGGTAAAAACAAATATAACATCATTTAACCAGATATCATATAGATGGTTAAAATACTTTAATGGTTGCGTTCGAATTGAATAAAAATAACCACCTGGTAACCAGTATATTGACAAATGTTGTTAATCGGGTTAGTACGCTGTTATTAGATGCTCAAGATTTACGAATTCTGCCCCTCCTTGATTCGCCTGTTAACAATTTTCAATTTAGCTACTCTGCTACCGTTCATATTTTAAAGTCTTCCTATGTTTACCCTCTTTAGGTTGGGAGGTTAATTTTGGTGATATTGTATTTGTCTCCCCAGTGTGGCAAAAGTTCGATATAAAGAAGAAACAAATAGCGCATCTTACATACCCAATGGCAAAACCTTACAAATCAGATGAGTTTTGCAAATTCGTGTAACAAAAGCTGTTTAACTACATTAAAAACCAAGACCGCCCGAAGCTTATCATCCCTATCAACCCCCTTCTGTTATTCCAACCTTTTTGCAAAGTCACGCTCAACAGTAAAGCCAGGCATAGTTAGTCTTATTCTCAACAAATTCTTATTAATTACTACAATCTGCCAACGCACAACTGTTAATGTATGGCTATAGGTTAAAACAAGCTCGTTGGTTTTGGTGTTAAAATCCCACGTTCCCTTTACATCCTCCTTAAAATCAGAATACTCAGCAACTTGTCTAAAAACCCCATCATTGCATATTATTAGAGAAAATGGCACATTCTCTTTTTCTCTAACCCCATTAACATAGGAAAAATCCATATCCCAAGTTCCAATTATATAGTCACTGGGGTTATTACATTCTGTAAATAGTATAATGGAGAGAATCGCTGCAAGGATAGTGTATTTCATAGTGAACTATAAAAACAGGATAGATTAATGCTTTGAATTAGTTATAACATTTGAGCTTAACTTTTTACCATCCTTAGTGAGAACAGTTGAAATTTCAGCATAATCTACACCACTCGAACCTTTCCAACCATAACAAATAACATAATCAAGGCTAATCTTTTTGGTTTCGGGATCAACAGTTCCGTTTCCATAAATACCATACGAGTCAGGATAATTGGAATCGCCTATCCATTGGGGGGGAATAGTTACAATATCTCCACAACCAAACTCAATGAGGCACGACCCATCCCCTTCAGTCCATTCCTCACCTCCCAAGTTTATAAAATAGGCTAAATCGTAAGCCCTAATAATATTTAAACCATCTACAGCCTCAAACTTTACTAGGGGAGCATGATCTCCTGGTTGTGTTCCATAATAGTTTCCTACATATTCACCCATATTATATGGACAAAACCCCAGCAATTCAATCTCTTTTGAAAAGGGTTCACTCACCTTTCCTCCACAAGTTGTTTCAATAACCGTTACAACTGCCGAAGTGGGAACCGAAGAATGGTTAAAAGTGATGTAAGCAATGCTTGGATATGTTTCATCCTGCACCACTTCTCCTCCTCCCTTGCCACCAACAATCCATACATACGACGATCCTCCACGCTGAGGAACTGAGTACGTGAACGGATAGGCCTCGTTCCCGTGAGCCGTTGCAACCATATCACCAGTTATATCAAAAATAATAGGTTCAATGCTATCGTAATCATAAACATCCTCCTCTTTACATGAGGATAAAGATATTGCTAGAGAGCTAATAATTAAAATAATCCAGAAATATTGTTTGGTTTTCATATGTCCATTTATTTTCAAAGGCAGTTATGAAATAATAATAAATCTTACCACGAAGGGGTAAAGTGATAATATGGTTTAATCCAGTTGCCACCACTGGAAGTATTTATTCCATCGGCATTTTCAACCCCT
>Ga0265293_10001427_pt1 | contig 52061 bp, 46 predicted proteins | sample Munlanlewell138R_FD_192505 | JGI IMG/M metagenome (GOLD analysis project Ga0265293, IMG submission 192505) | Leachate microbial communities from a municipal landfill in Southern Ontario, Canada - Leachate well 138R | ecosystem: Engineered > Solid waste > Landfill > Unclassified | place: Canada... | reverse complement strand
TGGGTTGGTTTGTCAACCTTTCTTACAAGCTTTATACCGCTTCCGTATGTCGGCGATTTGCTCTGGCTTGCTATATGGATTTATATTACAACCGGCGTGGCGAAAGCGTTCGGAAAAGGGACTGGTTTCGGGATGGGGCTGTGCTTTTTACCTATAATTTTTTATCCCATTCTGGCTTTTGACGAATAGACGATAAAAAACACAAGACTTTTAAACGATAAGCCGGTTGATATTGGGGGAAAATATATTATACTTCTTATCGTGATACGAGGGAGAAGGGTATATAAACCAGTATGAGAAACGTATAGTTTAAAGGAAACTGCAGTTATGAAAAAATACAGATGCACGGCTTGTTCTTATGTTTATGACCCCGCCAAAGGTGACCCTGCAAACGGAGTTTCGCCGGGGACGGCATTCGAAGATATACCCGAAGATTGGGTTTGTCCTGACTGCGGAGCGGGTAAAGATATGTTTGTCGCGGTTTAATAAACCACTGTGTAAGATTAGCAGTTATTTTGGAGGTCTGCTATGTCGTATGAGTATGACCTTGTCGTAATTGGTCTTGGCCCGGCCGGGATGGCTGTTTCGTTGATGGGTTCGGCGATGGGGCTTAAGGTCTGTGCCGTCGAGAAACATAGGGTTGGGGGAGAGTGCATGAATGTCGGGTGTATTCCGAGTAAATCACTTCTTCGCATAGCGGCATATCGTTCGAGTTCGGATAAATTGAATAAGATGGGTTTGGCGGATTTGGCCAAACCGCAAATCTCCGAACCGTTCGGCAGAATTCAGGAATACCTTAAGTTTATCAACGAAAAAAAGACGATGGGTATGTTCGACAAGGTCCAGATGGTTTATCAAAAAGGTCCTGCGAGTTTTGTCGATTCGCATACTGTGCAGGCGGGCGGACAAAAATATTCGGCTAAGCGCATTTTTATCTGTACCGGCACCAGCCCGTCGATTCCGAAAATTGACGGAATTGAAAACATTGATTATTTGACTAATGAAAATATTTTTTCGCTGGGGAAAGTTCCGCAGAGCATGATTGTCCTTGGGGGCGGGGCGATTGCGTGTGAAATGGCGCAGGGTTTTGCACGGCTGGGGACAAAAGTAACGATTATTATTCGAGGGCCGCGATTAATGTGGCGCGAAGATACGGATGCTACGAATTTAATCGAGAAGACCTTCGAAGCCGAAGGGATTACAATTTTAAGAGAACAAAAACCCGTCAAGTTTGAAAAACAAAATAATATGGTCGTCATGCAGACCGACAAAGGCCAATCTGTTGCTGCGGAAAAGATTCTTGTGGCTGCGGGGCGAAAGTACGATTATAAAGAATTGTCCTTAGACAAAGCCGCAATCGAGACTGCCGAGAACGGCAGTATAAAAGTCGATAAATATTTACGAACGAACTGCAAGCACATATTTGCCGCGGGAGATTGTAATGGAAGTTATTTGTTCAGCCATGCGGCGATGCATCAGGGGATGATTGCTTTGATGAACAGTATGATGCCGCGGCTGTTTAAGATGAATTATAAAAAGTATCCAGTTCCTTGGACGGTGTTTACCGAGCCTCAGTTTTCACGGGTCGGAATGAACGAAAAACAGCTCGGTGATGCTGGTATCAAATATGAAATTGTGCGTGTTAATTACGGTGACTACGGAGCGGCGATTGCCGAAGGGGTCGAAGACGGTTTTATCAAAGCGTTTGTCGGCAAAACCGGAAGAATCTACGGTGTTTATATTATCGGCGAAGGTTCGGGCGAGATGATAAACGAGTGGACGACAGCGATTCAGAATAAAATCAGTATTTTCAAAATAATGATGCAGCAGCACTCTTTTCCGACTATGGGATTTCTGACTAAGCGCGCGAGCGAAACATGGATGATAAATAAAATGAAATCGAAAACGCTGCAGAAGATTTGCCGTTTTATGTTTAGAATTTGACGGGTTTTTTATGGTACAGAAAATAACGCCGAAAATTTCACAGATGGATATTGTTTGTGCCGAATCATCGGCAGGGCCTGCGGGGATAGTAGTCTTCGGGGCGTCGGGTGATTTGACAAAACGCAAGCTTATACCGAGCCTTTTGGATATTTATAAACGAGGGCTTGTAAGTGAGAATTTTTATGTTCTCGGTTGCGGCAGAAGTCGAATTACAGACGAGCAGTTTCAGCAAGCGGCGGAAAAATCTTCCGAATCAGCGGAATTTATGAAAAAATTACACTATATCAGCGGCGATTACGATGATGAGAAATTTTATCAAGACCTCAAGCAGCGGATATCAGAGCTGAATAAATCTTGTAAAGTTGACGGGAATCTGATTTTTTATCTTTCGGTTCCTCCGGTTTTATACCCTGTTATAGCGGAGAATTTGGGTAAGGCCGATTTATCCTCACCGCCGGACGGGGACAGGAATCGGATTAGAATTGTGATAGAAAAACCGTTCGGGCATAACGGCAAGAGCGCGGAGGAATTAAACGCGGTTATAAGTAAATATTTCGACGAATCGCAGATTTATCGAATCGACCACTATCTGGGTAAAGAAACCGTTCAGAATATATTGATTTTCCGTTTTGCCAATGCGATTTTCGAGCCGATATGGAACCGCAATTTTATTGACCACGTTCAAATAAACATAGCTGAATCGGTGGGCGTTGAAAATCGAGCGGGTTACTACGATAAAAGCGGTGCTCTTCGCGATATGTTCCAGAATCACATGCTTCAGATGCTTGCGCTGGCTGCGATGGAGTCACCTAATTCTTTCGAAGCCGAGAGTGTGCGGGATGAAAAAGTCAAGCTGCTTCGTGCAATCAGACCGATAGGGCTTGAACAATGGTCGCCGCAAATTGTCAAAGGCCAATATGCCGAAGGAACGATAAACGGCGAAAAGGTTTGTAGCTATCTTCAGGAAAAAGATGTATCGCCGGAATCTAAAACCGAAACTTATGTGGCGGCCAAGCTGAATATAGATAACTGGCGATGGAAAGACGTACCGTTTTATGTTCGGACAGGCAAAAGGCTCAGGGCAAAGGATACCGAGATAGTAATCACATTCAAAAAAGTTCCTCATTCGATGTTTGCCGCAGCGGGTTTAGATGAGCTCACAGCTAATGTTCTGGCTTTGCAGATTCAGCCGCAGGAAGGAATCAGTCTTGAATTTCAGGCCAAGCGGCCCGGTTCGAAACTTTGTATGGGCACGCTGGATATGAGTTTTAAATACGGTGATATTTTTAAGGTTCAGATGCCTGAGTCGTATTCGAGGCTGCTGCTTGACGCAATGCTGGGCGATCAGACGCTTTTTAATCGTTATGACAGCGTGAAAACGGGCTGGCGGCTTTGCGACCCAATTTTGGAATTTTGGCATAAAGACAGTTCCGGCCCTCATCTTTATCCGGCAGGGGCCGAGAGTTTTTCCGCAGCGGACGGTATTATAGAATCAGAAGGCAGAAAATGGCGACCCTTGAAGGGTTGAGCGGCGTATATAAAAAAACGTTATTATTTTTCGTTAACCTATAATGAGAGGGAATATGATGGATATTTTCGAATTTGCTAAAGAAAAAGAAAAATACGCAGAAGAATTTTATCGTGATTTGGCCGCCCGTTCGGCGAATGAGGGGCTGAAGGAAATTTTTATTATGCTTGCTGACGAAGAGGAGAAGCATTTCGAAATGGTCGAAAAAATGCAGACTAAGATTCCAGATAATATATCCGAGACGACCGTTCTGGGAGATGCTAAAGATATTTTCGAGAGGATGCGCGAAGGCGCAAAGAAATTTAATCTGGATTTGAGTCAGGTTGCCCTTTACCAGAAAGCTCAGGAAATAGAACAGCAGGCTCAAGATTTTTATCTTGCCAAAGCTCGTGAGGTTGAGGATGTCACGCAGAGAGATATATTTCTTATGCTGGCGAACGAGGAAAAGAAGCACTATATCCTTTTGGATAATATTATCGAATTTGTGAGCCGGCCGCAGCAATGGCTTGAGAACGCGGAGTTTTATCATTTAGAAGAATATTGAGGGATTTAAAATGCCCAAACAAAATTATTCGATTGTTCTTTGCGGTCAAGCCGGTCAAGGAGTTCAGACTGTCGAATTTCTTTTAACCGGCATTTTTAAAGAATCCGGGCTGAATGTTTTTTCGACCAAAGAATATATGTCCCGCGTTCGGGGCGGTATGAATTCGACCGAGCTTCGCATAGGGACAGAGCCGGTAAGGGCGTATATGAATCGTATAGATGTTCTAATCGCGCTGGATAAAGGAGCGGTCGAGCATTTAAGCAAAAGGATTGACGAAAACACTATTGTTGTTACGGAAAAGGATTTTTTGCCTGCGAATTTTTCTCATAGCCATATAGATATTTCTTTTTCGAAAATAGCCTCTGAAGTTGGCAATAAGCTTTATTCCAATACTGTCGCTGTTGGTACGGCGGCGGGGCTGTTCGGAATTGATGTTGAAACCGTTAAGCAGCAGGTGAAAAAATATTTCGGCCGAAAAGGCGAAGAAGTGATAGAAAAAAATATTCAGGCTATGCAGAAAGGTTATGAGTTCGGCAGCGACGTAGTAAAAAATCAAAAAATCGATTTGTCTATCGTCTCTTCAGGAAAGAGCAGCGAGCAAATAGTATTAAACGGCGGCGACGCGGTTTCACTCGGAGCAATTGCCGGAGGGTGTAATTTTGTCAGTTCGTATCCGATGTCACCGTCGACGCCGGTGCTGGTTTTCTTAGCACAGAAGGCAAAAGAATTTGGAATCGTTGTCGAACAGGCAGAGGATGAAATCGCCGCGGTTAATATGGCTATAGGTTCGTGGTATGCAGGCGGCAGGGCGATGGCGACAACTTCGGGCGGCGGTTTTGCACTTATGACCGAAGGGGTCAGCCTTGCGGCTATGCTCGAAACTCCGGTGGTTATTCACGTTGCACAGCGGCCCGGGCCTGCGACAGGGCTGCCGACGCGTACGGAACAGGCCGATTTGGAATTGGTTTTGTATTCGGGGCACGGAGAATTTCCGCGGGTTATATTCGCTCCGGGTACACTCGAAGAGGCTTTTGAGCTTACAGCCAAAGCTTTTAATATTGCCGATAAATATCAGATTCCGGTTTTTATTCTAACAGACCAGTATTTTATCGATTCCAATTACAATATACCAAAGCTCAATGCCAAAGCAGTTAAAGTTGACAAGTACATCAGCAAAACTCAAAAGGATTACCAGCGATATGCTTTTACTAAAAACGGTATTTCGCCTCGCGGAATACCGGGGTACGGCGAGGGATTAGTGATAGTTGACAGCGATGAGCATGATACCGAGGGGCATATAACGGAAGATTTGGAATTGCGTGTGAAAATGGTTAATAAGCGTCTTGCCAGACAAGAAGAAATTATTGCCGAAGCTTTCGAGCCGACTGTTTGGCCTTCTAAAGAGTATAAAAATTTGGTTGTATGCTGGGGCTCGACATATCATATTGTCAAAGAAGCCCTCGAATCACTCGGAGATAAACATACTTCGATGATGCATTTTAGTCAGGTCTATCCGCTTCACCGTGATACGTTGAAATATCTTAAGCAGGCACGACAGGTCGCTGTTGTCGAAAGTAATGCGTCGGGACAACTGGCTAAACTTATAAAACTTCATACGGGTTTTGACATAGAAAAGAAAATTCTGAAGTATTCCGGCATGAGTTTTTGCGTTGAGGAGCTTGCTGATAGTTTCGCGAATTTGCTGGGGATAGGGGAATAAATAATGGATGCTAAAAGATACGATATGGGCGATATAGATATTGCTTGGTGTCCCGGATGCGGTGACTATATGATTCTGAAGGTGCTTAAACAGGCTTTAGCTGAGCTTGATATCGCTCCAGAGAATCTGATGATGGTTTCGGGAATCGGTCAAGCCGCGAAGATTCCGCATTATATGAAATGTCATGTATTTAACGGTCTGCACGGCAGGGCACTTCCGGCTGCGGTCGCGATAAAAGCGTCGAACCGTTTGCTGACAGTGATAGCCGAATCCGGTGACGGCGATATGTACGGTGAAGGCGGCAATCATTTCATTCATACAATCCGGCGCAATCCCAATATTACGAATTTTGTTCATAATAATATGGTTTACGGTCTGACAAAAGGACAGGCATCTCCGACAAGTCAAAAGGGTTTTGTTACACCGGTTCAGGTAGCCGGTGTTATTTTGGAACCTTTTAACCCGCTCGCCGTGGCGATTGCTCTGGAAGCATCTTTTGTTGCGCGGGCATTTATCGGCGACCAGCAGCAGACAAAAGAATTAATGAAAAAAGCGATTACCCATAAAGGCTACGCTCTTTTGGATATTTTTCAGCCGTGTGTAACATTCAATAAAATCAACAATTATCAGTGGTTCAAAGACAACACCTATTATTTAGAAGATTCTCACGATGTTTATAACCGGCAAGCTGCTTTTGCCAAAGCCTGCGAAACTGAAAAGCTGCCGCTTGGGGTGTTCTATATTAATGAACAGAAAACGCCGTTCGAGGAAAACCTTCTTGCTTATGAGTCTGATAAAAAAGCTCTTTATGAACGCTATCCTGATTTGGATAAGCTTCAGCAGCTTATTAATTCTTTTTGATTCTTAATTTCTGGTGCGTGCGTGGGTCTCGGCGGCGAGTAAAATGTGTTTTAGGCGGTCGGTCGAAAGGCTGTTGAGATATTGGTCGGTAAAATCGAGTTTAAAGCGGCCTCGGAAGTTTTTGATTCTTTGTGTAAGCTCATTTCTATCTAACGATGCGATTGCTGTAGCTGTTTTTTCAAAATCTTTTCGCGAAACCATCTTTTACTTCCCTAAAACAGGCCTCCGAAGCTGGATACTGACAATGGGATATTCGGTTTTAAAGCGATGCGGCTTTGTGAACAAGGCAAAAGAATTTTCGCGGGACGCAAAATTCAGCGAATATTGAGGAAAATTTTTTTTGTTCTTTTGCGAGCGGTCTGATAACTTTGGATTTATGCAGACAAGACTATTGGATTACCAGCTTCCCGAAGAGTTAATTGCTCAACAACCGAGCGATATCAGAAGCGGTTCGCGGCTGCTTATAATGCATCGCAGCGAGCCGAGGCTTCAGGATAAACTCTTTACTGATATAACCCAGTTCCTTTCGGCGGGTGATTGCCTTGTTATAAACGATACGAAGGTGCTCCAAGCCCGTTTTTATTCCCGAAGAAAAACCGGAGCAAGACTCGAAGGACTTTTTCTGGGAGAAAAACAGCCGGGATTATGGCTTGTAATGCTAAAAGGCTCCGGAAAAATTAAAACAGCCGAGAATATTATCCTGAACAACCGCGGCGGCAGCGACTATTGCAGCGCCGAGCTGATTGAAAAACTCGGTGAAGGCCGATGTCTGCTGAAAATAAATTCTCCGGGAACTTTTGAAGAGATTTTAAATGAAATCGGATTCACTCCATTGCCGCCTTATATAAAAAGGTCCTCTAATATAGAGCTTGATAATATTGACCGGCGGCGGTATCAGACCGTATATGCCCAAAAAACCGGAGCTGTCGCCGCTCCGACAGCGGGTCTGCATTTTACGGAGCAGTTAATCGAAGAGCTCAAAACCAAAGGCGTTAATTTCGCAAATGTTACTTTGCATGTCGGTGAAGGTACTTTTAAGCCGGTAAGTTCTGACAATCTGGACGAGCATCAAATTCACAGCGAATGGTTTACTTTAGATGACACCAATGCCGCCAAAATTAACACAGCCAAAACAAACGGCGGCAGAATTATCGCGGTCGGAACAACGAGCGTCCGAGTTCTTGAAACGGCTGCTGATAACGGACAGGTTTATTCCTGCAGCGGCCATACTAATTTGTTTATAAAACCGCCTTATAAGTTTAAGATGGTTGACGCGATGATAACGAATTTTCATCTGCCGCGCTCGACGCTTTTGGCGTTGGTGGCGGCGTTTGCCGGACTGGAAGAAATGTTGGCTGCGTATAAACACGCGGTTGAAAAACAATATAGATTTTATTCTTACGGCGATGCGATGCTGATTTTATGAAGATTTCTGGTTTTGCTAAAAAGATTGCGGTCGATTCTGGAATCGGGCGGCTAATGGAAGATTTAGGAGCTGCCTTGAGCCAAAAGCGAGATATGCTTATGCTCGGCGGAGGCAATCCTGCCCATATACCGCAAGTCGAGGAATCCTGCCGCCTTAATATGCTCGAGCTGCTTGAAAATCCTTCTAAATTCGCAAAAGCTATCGGTGATTATGACCCTCCGCAGGGAAATATCGGTTTTATAGAGGCAATTACGAAGCTGCTTAACGAACAGTTGGGCTGGAACATCAAAACTGAAAATGTCGCACTGACAAACGGCAGCCAAACAGCGTTCTTTTTATTGTTCAATATGTTCGCGGGCAGATACGAAGACGGTCGAACGAGAAAGATACTTTTTCCTATAGCTCCTGAATATATAGGCTATTGCGATGTAGCGCTGGAAAATGGTTTGTTCACAGCAAAAAAATCTCTAATAGAAATTATTGACGAGTATACATTTAAATATCATGTCGATTTTGAGAATTTAAAAATAACCGATGAAATCGGAGCGATGTGCATCTCGCGTCCGACTAATCCTTCCGGAAACGTATTGACCGATTCAGAAATTATTCGGTTGAGTGAGCTTGCCGCCAAGAACGAAATACCCCTGATTGTCGACAATGCCTACGGCGCGCCGTTTCCCAACGTAATTTTTACCGATGCTGCAGCTATTTGGAATTCGAATATTGTGTTTTGCATGAGCCTTTCGAAGCTCGGATTGCCTACTGCTCGAACAGGAATAATTATTGCTTCTCGTGAAATTATTTCTCTCGTTGCCAAAGCCAACGCTGTGATGAGTCTGGCTCCGGGCGGCCTGGGACCTGCGATTGCAACCGAAATGGCAGCAAGCGGTGAGATAATAAGATTGGCGAACGATGTTATTCGTCCCTATTATCAGAAAAAATCCGAATTTGCGATGAAGCTTTTTATTGATAAACTCAAAGGCTTGGATTTTCTCATACATAAAAGCGAAGGAGCTTTTTTCCTCTGGTTATGGTTTAGAAATTTACCAATAAGCAGCTTTGAGCTTTACCAAAGGCTTAAAGCAAGAGGGGTTATTGTTGTCAGCGGCCATTATTTTTTCCCCGGTATGGAAGACCAATGGCAGCATAAAGACCAGTGCATTCGGGTCAATTATTGCCCTGACGAAATAACAATGAGCAAAGCCGCCGAAATTATCGCGGATGAAGTTAAAATTGCTTACGGTAAACCCTAAAATACAGCAGGAGTTTATTGCTTGACCGGGCTTGTCAAATAGCTACAATACTACAAGAGGTTGTGGGAAATTGAAAATCAATACAATTCGTTCAGTTTAGGAGAATAAACTATGGGAACAAAGGGCATTGAAATCGTCGGGGTAGATGTCAAAAAACTAATCGAACAGCTCAATCGTGCGTTTTCAGATGAATGGCTGGCCTATTATCAGTATTGGCTCGGGGCCAAAGTTGTAAAAGGGCCGATGAAAGACGCGGTAATCGCAGAGCTTGAACAGCATGCCACCGAAGAGCTTAACCACGCTTTGCTGCTGACAAATCGTATTATTCAGCTTGGCGGTGTTCCTGTATCTACACCGCAGGATTGGTATAAATGGACAAATTGCGGTTATGATGCACCAGAGGACCCTTATGTTATGACTATCCTCAAACAGAATATCAAAGGCGAGCAATGTGCTATCAGCACTTATCAAAAGCTGATGGAAATGACAGCCAGTAAAGACCCTGTTACTTATAACATCCTTTTGCAGATAATCGAAGAGGAAGTCGAGCACGAAGAGGACCTTCAGGCATTGCAGGAAGATTTAGAGCTTATGATGAGCAGAGGTCGTTAGTCTTAGCTAAGCGTTCCAGTATAGTATATAACCTTTTTATTTAAAAGAGCTTACATAATAATAGCCCTGTTTTGCAGGGCTATTATTATGGCATAATATATTAGACTTAGAATAATTTTTTAGAAAAATAGTTTGACAGCCGAACTATTGATATGGTAATAAGTATAATATAGCAGGAGATTATTATGGGGCCTAAATTGACAAATGCGATACTTGGATTGAGCAAGAGAATGATGGATATGAGAGCTTTGCAGGAAAACGGCTCAGAATCACATTCTCTTACACAGAGGGAACTTCAGATTTTAATGACGCTCAAAGAAAAAGGACGTATGAGGGTCTCTGAGATTGCAGACTTGAGCGAAAACGTGAGTTTCAGCACAATTTCTACGGATATAACGAAACTTTGGCGTGAAAATAAAATGGTTACAAAAACCATAGACCCTGAAAATCAAAGAAGCACCTTTGTGGAATTGACGCCCAAGGGAAAAATGGCTGTGGAAATTGCTGAAAAACAGCGGCAGGAACGATTTGACAGGCTTTATGAGGCTCTTGGCACAAATAGCGAAGAAGAACAAACGCTGCTTAAGATACTAACTCGAGCGATTGGATACTTTGACAATTACCTTCAACAGAGTCAGTGCCGAAAAGCCGGCAGTTAGTAAAAAGTTTTTTGATAAATTCATATACCTGTTTTAACCCAGTGCGTATAAGAGTTTAGAGACGCACAATTGAGTTTGAGAAAAGTTAAAGAAAGGTGGTGCAAAATGTTAACGCTCCGAAACAAAACAGTAATCGGGATTCTGGCGGGTGCTGTGCTTTTGTTTTGCGTGAGCAATGCATTTGGCAGAAGCGAACGCGGTAATAGAAGTGAAAGTCGTTCCCGTGACAGCGGCGCAAGGCAGTCCGCATCGAGTCGGCCTGAGCGCAATCAAAGTACGCCGCGGGCGGTGCAGCAAGCACCACAGCAGACAAGGACCTTTCAAAGAAATATTGATTCTTCGAATAGGCTGACTCGAAATAATGCACCTGCCAGAAGTGCTGTTACTATAAGACGGCCAATGGAAAGACAAGCAAGCCAGTTCAGTATCACACGTCCGACAGCAAGAAATACCGAGCCTGCCAGAGCCGGTAACATTACTGGTACGCCAAGCAGGCAGGTTAATAATCCGACGACTGTCGGAAGTACTCAAAATCGAAGAAGTTTCGAGACTGTTAATCCCGCACCGCGGACGACCGGACAAGAACCTGTAAATCGAATTACGCAGAATCCATCTTCTACAGAAGCGCCACGGGAAACTGTAATAAGAACTCGCGAAGACAGAACTTCGCAGAGCCGGGATAGAAACATCACAACTGAACCAAGGAGAACTTCTCCGCGGGAAAATATTCAGCAAAGCTCTGAAAGAACTTTTTTGCGGCCGATTCGAGAAAATCAGATAACTCGTACCGATAGAATCACTCGGCCTCGCACAGATAATGTTCAGGGCAACACTAACCCGCAAATAGCTGTTGAGTCTGCGAAACCGGCACGGACAGACAGTACAGTTACAGCCGAGCGGGCATCGCGTCCTGAGCGGAGAGATTTTGACAGCCGTCGTGATTCACAGGGCCGTAGAGATTCAAGCAGAGATGAAAGCAGAACCGACAGAACCAGTATTCTTGAACAGACATCGCGTCCTTCACGCAGGGATTCAAGCAGAGATGGCAGTAGAACCGACCGAGCCAATATTCTTGAACAGACATCACGTTCTGAGCGCAGAGATTTCGACCGAAGCAGACACCATGGTACTCACAGAAGCTCGAATACAGAAACCAGAAGGCCGAAAGTTGTGAACAACCAAACCGTAGTAGTAAATAATACGACCGTATACCGTGATTATTATAACCCGAAGACAACCATTTATTATCGCGGCAGCATCTGGGGACATCATCCCAGAAGGGTGTTCACTCAGGTTATTTGGCCGACTTATTACTATCCGGTTTACTACAGCTACGGGCCTCGAATAGTTTATCACTATGTCCGGCCTTATTATCATCGCAAATATGTATTCGTAAGCATCGGCGGCTGGTGGCCGAGCCATTACAGCTCGGTAAGGTACTATTGGTACGGCTGGCATCCGTATTATTGGTATGGAAGTTATCCGGCGGTTTATGAGGTTGCCGGCAACACATATAATTACTATACCTATAATACCTATACCGCAGCACCTGATAATACAGCAGTTACAGTAGGGCCTCTTGCGAGTGTTGATGAGACGACTTTCGCTGATGTCAGGGAAAGATTGGCTCAGCAGGCCCAGCAGACGCCTCAGAAAACCGATGTAGATAAACTTTTCGAAGAAGGGGTTTTGGCCTTCGAACAGGGCAATTATAGAATAGCAGCCGACGCTCTGGCAAACGCGGCCGCTTTGGAACCTGATGATTTGATTTTACCATTTGCTTATGCTCAGGCACTGTTCGCAGATGACCAGTTTTATGAAGCCGCCGATGTCATTCGCGGCGCACTTGCGAAATTACCGCCCGACCAGCAGGGTATTTTCTTCCCGAGAGGGTTGTACACTGAAGACGAAATATTATTTAAACAGATTGAGCGGTTAGAGAATAGAATCAACATTTTAAGCCAAGATGGAAATCTAAAGCTTTTGTTAGCTTATCAGTATCTTGGTACCGAACAATACGACCTCGCCGAGGAGACTTTAGCACAAGCAGCTTTGTATCCCAATAATGCTCAAGCTGCTCAAATAATGCTTAGCTTGATTGAAAAAATCAGAGATGCCGATGCGAACTGATTATATAACCGCATAGTTAGGAGAGATTAAAATGCTTAGAAAGCTTATAACAATTCTGATAACCGCCGGTTTATGTTTGACTGTTTTAGTGACAAGCGGCTGTGAAACTGATGCTCAGAATACTGCCTTGATAGGTACTGCCGCAGGTGCCGGAATCGGTCAACTGGCAGGACGAAGCACCGAAGCTACTTTGATAGGAGCTGCTGTCGGCGGCGGGGTCGGTTACATCCTTGGAAATGAAAGTGACAAAGCCAAAACCGCGAACGAAATGGCGACTCTTAGAAATGAGATGAACACAACAACTGTTCATGTTACAAACAGCAACGGTTCGATTATAGCTGTTCGTCTGCAGAAAAGCGGTCCCGGTTACATCGGCCCTCGCGGCGAATACTATCCGACGCTTCCCACACAGGAGCAGTTAAGGCCTGTGTACGGATTCTAAAAAAGATTTATCAAAACCTTAGAGTAATAAGTAATAAAAAAACCCTGCCTATGAAAATCATCATAAGCAGGGTTATATTTTTAAGTTCGAATTTATCTTGTAGAAGGGGTCATCTGCTCAGCGGGTTCTTTGCCGGGAGGATAGACAATATTCGCTTCACCTTTGATAACATCTAAGTATTTTATCATCAACTCTTGTTCCTTCTGAGCCTTAAGCATGTCGATAAGGTTTTCTTTGACCTCATCAAAAGTTCTCTGGGTCTCAGGTTTATGGTCTATAGACTCAATAATATGATAGCCGAATCTTGTCTGGACTACATCGCTGACTTGGCCGGGTTCTAATGCAAAAGCGGCATCGGCGAACGGGCCGACCCACGAACGTTTTTCACCGTATCCCAAATCACCACCCTGTGCAGCGGACGGACAAGCCGAATATTGTTCCGCCATTTCAGCAAAATCCGCTCCGTCTTTGATTTGCTGCAGAATCTGCTGGGCCTGTTCAAGGGCTTTGGCATCAGCGGCATCCGGGTCAGTATTGGGGTCAGATGTATCAGGTTTAATCAGGATATGTCTTGCTCTGACCTGTTCTGGTACATGAAATTGCTGTTGGTTATTGTTGTAATATTCGAGCGCTGCGGAATCATCAACTTCGACGGTGCCTATACCTCGGATTTCGACAAGTTTATTTATTGCGATTCGTTTGTCGAAATGCATGTTTTTCTTCCATTGGCTGTAGTCCTGACCGGCGGCTTCAATCATTGTTTTGAGGTCATCGACAGTCATATTTTGCTGTTCCGACATTTTTTCGATAAATTCGTCTATTTCTTCGTCTGAAACCACAACGTTGTGTTTTTTCATATCAGCATCAATAAGCTGGTTAAAAATCGAAGCCTCGACTCCTTGGTCATGCAGTCTTTTTTTGGCGTCTTCGAGGGCATTTTCTGGCAGTCCTCTGCCTCTTGCATTGGCCATCATTCTTTCGAGCTGAGGTCTTATCATTTCATCGATTTCGCCTTCTGTAATATTAATACCGTTAACAGTTACGGCTATATCTGTGGGAAGGACCTGTTTAGCCGGCTCGGATGTTTTCACCGAAGCAGGTTCGGATGCTTTGGGAGCTTGGGATGTTGTTTGGGCTTGAGCGGGTTCACTTTTTTCCTCTTTGGATTTTTTGGGTTCGCAGCCGATGCAAACCAGCAACATCGTAATGATAATAAGACAGCTTAATTTGTTAAAATTCAATTTCATTTTATATCCTTTCAAGATAATTTGGTCTGCCTTTTTGGGCAAGAAGGGTTATATTGTTTCATTTATAGGCTTGCAAGTCAATAGTAATAGTTGTTTTTTTAAATTAATCGAAAGTTTCCGGCTTGTCTGTGTTGCATTTATGATTTTTTTTGCTAATCTAATAACCGGTGGCTATGAACTTAACTCAGGGCGTTAAAATAGATAAATATACTGTTCAAATAAGACCCCGGTATTCTGAAACAGACCAAGGGGGAGTGGTACATCACAGCGTTTATCCGGTTTGGTTCGAGATTGGAAGAACAGAGCTTTTACGTGCTAACGGTTTGGTATATAAAGAGTTAGAAGAAAACGGGGTATTTTTTGTAATAGCCCGAATTGAGATAAAATATCGCCAGCCTGCCAGATACGACGAACTGCTTGAGCTTGAGACTGTTTGTTCTAAAGTCAGCACCTGTAAAATCGAGCATAATTACATTCTCAAACGGCCCTGTGACGGGATTATTTTAGCAGAGGGTTCGAGTACTTTGGCTTGCATTGATAAAAATGGTAAAGTTCAGAGGATTCCCGAATATATGTATCCGGCTGATTAGCCAAGTAATATTTGAAAAAGTAAACGAATATACTATAATATTGCAAGGGTCAAATTTTCAGCAAATCTTCCGGTTGTGAAATGAGGTGTTGATGTTCCTTGAAAAAAAAGAAGAGTGCGGTCTTTTCGGTATATTTGGTGATAAAGAAGCAGTTCAGAAAACTTACGTTGGATTATATTCACTTCAGCATCGCGGTCAGGAATCAGCGGGTATTGCTTCGAGCGACGGACAGAATATCCAATGCTATGCGAATATGGGTACGGTCGGACGGGTATTCCGACCCAGCAAAGGAATGCTTGACAAACTGCAGAATCCCATAGCTATAGGGCATGTTCGGTATTCGACAAGCGGTTCGAGCAGGGTATGCAACAGCCAGCCGTTTTTTACCGAATATTCACGCGGTCAGGTAGCTGTCGCGCACAATGGAAATATTATAAATGCTTCGCTGCTTCGGGATGAATACGAAGCTTATGGTCATATTTTTAAAACCACATCCGATACTGAAATTATCGCTCATCTTCTTGCGAAACCAACTCATGTAAGCAAAACCGATTCTCTGGCCCATGTTCTTAATCATCTTCAGGGTGCGTACAGTTTATTATTTTTATTTTCCGACCGAATCGAAGCTGCCAGAGATCCTTATGGAATCAGGCCGCTGTGTATAGGACAAACCCCAGAAGGAGCGTACTGTGCCGCGAGTGAAACCTGCGCTCTTGACGCAATCGGAGCTAAATTTATTCGCGAGGTTCAGCCGGGCGAGATAGTAACATTGAATAAAAAAGGAATCTCAAGCAGGTTTTTTGTCAAACCCGGGACGATAATACCTGCGCATTGCATTTTCGAACATGTCTATTTTGCCAAACAGAACAGCACTATTTTCGGCCAGAACGTTCATGAATTCCGAAAAAAAGTCGGTAGGCTTTTGGCGCAGGAACAGCCCGCTGATGCCGATGTGGTAATACCTGTTCCGGATTCGGGAACCAGCGCGGCAATAGGTTTTGCCGAACAAAGCAAAATACCGTTCGATATGGGGCTTGTTCGAAGTCATTATGTCGGACGAACATTTATATCGCCCAGTCAGGCTTTGAGAGAGCTTCAGGTAAATCTTAAGTTGGCGGTGGTCAAAGAAGTTGTCGTCGGCAAACGGATTGCAGTTGTCGATGATTCGATTGTTCGCGGTACGACCACGCGAAGCAAGGTTAGAACTCTTCGTGAAGCCGGCGCAAAAGAAATTCATATGCGGGTTAGCTGTCCGCCTGTTCGGTTCCCGTGTTTCTACGGCGTGGATTTCCCGACTAAAGAAGAGCTGCTGGCTAATAATCGAAATATGAATCAGATAAAAGAATTTCTCGAGGTTGACAGTGTGGGCTATATGTCACTTGACGGAATGCTTGCCTGTGCGTCCGGGCCGCCGGAAAATTACTGTACCGCGTGCTGGAGCGGAAAATACAAAATACCTGTCGATATAAAAACCAACAAATATTCGATGGAAAGGTATCAGAAGAATTTTCTCGATGAAATTGAGGAATCCTGAAAATTAAAATGGCCAAATCAATCACATATGCACAATCAGGGGTAAGCATCGACGCGAGCGATAAGATGGAAGATATGATTTATCCGCATGTTGCCGCGACGTTCGGGCCTCGGGTAATGGCTCTTCCGGGCGGTTTTGCAGGATTATTTCGGCTTGATTATGATGAAAAGCTTTTCAAAAAGAATTACAAAAATCCTGTTCTGGTAGCTTGTACGGACGGTGTCGGAAGTAAGATTCAAATTGCCGCGATGGCCAAAAAATACGATACGGTCGGAATCGATTTGGTGGCTATGAGCGTAAACGATATGCTGGTACAGGGAGCCGAACCTTTATTTTTTCTGGATTATATCGCGCTTAACAAACTCGAGCCTGCAGTAATCGCCGAAATGGTTAAAGGCGTCGCAGCCGGATGTAAACTGGCTGATTGCGCCCTGATAGGCGGCGAAACAGCCGAGATGCCGGATACTTACGCTCAGGGTGATTTCGATATGGCCGGTTTTGCGGTCGGTGTTGTAGAAAGAAAAAAAATAATCACCGGCGAGGAAGTTCGCAAAGGCGATATTATACTTGGCTTGGCTTCGAGCGGGCTTCACAGCAACGGATATGCACTGGCAAGAAATATATGTTTTAAAAAGCTCGGTTTGAAAGTTAACAGCACCGTCAGCGATTTCGGTTCTAAATCCGTCGGCGATGTGCTGCTGGAACCGACTCGGATTTATGTCAAACCAATAATAAAACTTCTTTCGCAGTATAAAGTTAAAAAAGTTATCCATGCTATGGCACATATTACCGGCGGCGGACTCATCGGCAATGTCCCCCGTGTTTTGAGAAACAATCTAAACGCGGTGATTCAAAAAGACAGTTGGCCTAAGCACGATATTTTCAAATTTCTTCAGGATAAAGGGCCTGTCGACGAAGAGGAGATGTACCGGGTTTTCAATATGGGAATCGGTTATGTTATTATAGCGGCGGAGGATTTCGCGGATTCTATAGCCGAAAAACTTTCTCGCTGGGGCGAAGATGTATACAAGATAGGAAGAATAACAGGCGGAACCGGCGAGGTAGTTCTTAAGTAGCGGCGGCTTAATAGTCGAGGAAGGATTTTAGTAAGGATACGAAGGAAAAGCTTAGCAAAGGAGGCAGACGATGAGCGGGATTTTCGGGGTAGCTTCGGAGGGAAATTGTGTTCAGACTCTTTTTTACGGAACAGACTATCACACGCATCTTGGAACCGAATACGGCGGAATCGCGATTTTAGGAAAAGAGTTTACCCGCCAAATCCATAACCTCAGCCAAAGCCAGTTCAAATCGAAATTTTTCGAGCATTATAAACAGATAGACGGAAACAAAGGCATCGGCGTTATAAGCGATTACGAAGAACAGCCGATTTATCTCAATTCCAAGTTCGGGCCGTTTTGCATCGTTACAAGCGGTTTTGTAGAAAATGCCGACGAGCTTGCAAAAGGACTTTTAGACAAAGGAATCTCATTCAGCGAAGTCGGAAAACGGTTTGTAAACACTTCGGAGCTTATAGCCAAATTAATTAATCAGGGTGACAGTATAACGCAAGGCATTGAAAAGATGTTTTCGGTAATCGAAGGCTCGTGTTCGCTGCTGCTTTTGCATCGAGACGGTATTTATGCCGCCAGAGACAGGCTCGGATATACTCCGCTGACTGTCGGTCGTTCTGATGATGCTTGGGCTGTTACAGCCGAGACCTGCGCTTTTGCGAATAATGGTTTCGAGGCTGTGAAAAATATAGCTCCGGGTGAAATAATTCTTATCAACGAGAGCGGTATGCAGCAGAAAAAAGCCGGTTTAAAAACCAACCAGATTTGCGCGTTTTTGTGGATATATACGGGTTTTCCGTCATCGGATTATGAAGGGATTAATACCGAGATAGTGCGCGAACGATGCGGCCGTTACCTTGCCAAGTATGATAAGGATATCGAAATTGACTTGGTTTCGGGTATTCCTGATTCAGGTCTTGCTCATGGGCTTGGATACGCTATGGAATCCGGCAAACCGTTTAGAAGACCTCTTGTAAAATACACGCCCGGTTACGGCAGGAGCTATACTCCGCCCAGCCAGCAGACGCGTGATTTAATTGCAAAGATGAAGCTTGTCCCGATTAAAGAGGTTATCAAAGGAAACAGCATAGTTCTTTGTGAAGATTCTATCGTCCGGGGAACACAGCTTAAAAATTACGCCTTAAAAAAACTTTGGGACTGCGGTGCCAAACAAGTTCATATCAGAGCAGCATGTCCTCCTCTAATGTTTCCGTGCAGATTTAACCTTTCGACTCGTTCTATAGATGAACTGGCGGCAAGACGGGCTATCCGCGCACTCCAAGGAAGGAGTTTGGAAGATATTTCAGAATATATAGATTCGAACAGTACCGGTTATAAAAAAATGGTTGATTGGATTGCTAAGGATTTAGGGGTAACCACACTGAGGTATCAGACGACAGAGGATATGGTTAAAGCAATCGGTCTGCCGAAAGAACAGCTATGTCTTTACTGCTGGACGGGCAAATGTCCTAAAAGCTGTAAAAAACCTGCGGCCGAAATTAAAGAAATTAAAAAATCTTCAGTCTGCCAGCCTGCAGCGATATCCAAATAGGCGGCTATATTGCTTTTATTTCTTAACTTAACCGCTGAAAAAGACAGCCGATAACATACTTTTTGAACACCTGATTTTTCTTTTATTTTGCCCGATAATAAAAGCCCTAAGCGATTTATTATGCAAATCAGGCCTAATTTATTCCCAAATAGAAAGACCTCCGATTTTTATGCCGAAATATTACTAAATCCTCCTTGCCTTTTCAGCAGTTGAATTTAGGTTTTGCACGTTATAAAAGTTGCTTATATCGGACAAGGTATTATGGCAGAAGAAAGAAAGCGTGATTTTAAAATTCTAATAGTCGAAGATGATATTCTCGATGCTAAGCTGTTAAAACAGCAGTTAACTCAAACCTCCATTAATGTAACAAGAGTGGCTCACGCAGAACGTCTGGAAGAGTCGCTTAATATGCTTAAGCAGGAACAATTCGATATTATTCTTTTAGATATGAATCTTCCGGACAGCAACGGGCTTGAAACATTGAAACAAGTTCATAAGGCCGCACCGGATTTGCCTATTATCAACGTTACCGGAAGCACAGATGAAGAAATGGGTCTTAAAGCCGTTTCAAGCGGTGCTCAGGATTATTTAATCAAAGGCCGTTTCGACCCGTATATACTGAATAAATCCATTCAGTATTCCTTAGAGCGCAAAAAAATGGAGGAAGATACCCGGCGCTCCGAAGCTAAATTCCGGACATTATATGAATCCAGCAGCGACGCTGTTATGCTTCTTGATGAAAAAGGATTTTTTGATTGTAACGATGCGGCTATTAAAATTTTCGGCTGCAAGGACAAAGAAGAATTCTGCACTAAACATCCGGGCGATTTGTCTCCGCCGGCGCAGCCGTGCGGTACGGATTCTATGACTTTGGCAAAACAGCGGGTAGCTGCTGCAATCGAAACAGGCAGTACTCGTTTCGAATGGCTGCATAAGAGACTAAATCCTCCTGAAGAATTTCCTGCGGAAGTTCTTCTTAACTCTATGGAGCTTGACGGGCGCAAAATCGTTCAGGCGGTTGTCCGCGATGTTACTGAACGCAAAAAAGCCGAGCAAGAACTTCAGGAAGAGCGTAATAAACTTCGGTCCTTAGTTGATTTAATCGATAATATGGATGTCGGTCTTACTGTTCAGGACAGAGACTACAATATAATTTATCAAAATCCTTTTATGCAGAAACAGTTCGGCGGACTTGGCACAAAATGCTATAAGACTTACGAAGCCAGAGATACAGTTTGCGACGGATGTCCGGTTGCGAAAGCATTTAAGGATGGTCAACCTCATAAAGCAGAACGGACGACTCCCGCTCCAGACGGCGGTGTATTTTATTGGTCGAATACTGCTCATCCAATCAAAGATGTCAGCGGGAATATTACTTCGTGCTTTGAAGTCGTAAAAGGTATTACTGAGGAAAAACATAAAGAACAGGAAATACGCGATAGCCGCAGCAAGCTTAACGCGATGCTCGGGGCTATCAGCGACCATATGACAATGGTTGACCGGGATTTCACTATAATCTGGGCGAATATGACCGCCCAGTCGAAATTCGGTGAAGAAATAGTAGGTAAAAAATGTTATCAGGCTTATCATAACAGTAAAGACGGCTGTCCGAAGACTAAATGCAGCTTAAAAGATTGTTTTGAAACCGGAAAAGTTCAGCGCTGGGATTCGGTTGTTACTGATAAACAGGGACAAAAGCTTTATTTTCACAGCACTGCCAGTGTAGCAACAAGGGATGCCGAGGGAAAACCCCAAGCAGTAATCCAGATTTCCAGAGATGTTACTGAGGAAAAGAAAGCAGAGCTTGCTTTGATTGAAGCTAATAAAGAACTCGCAGCCGCCAACAAAGGAATGAGACAAATGCAAGGCCAGCTTGTTCAAAATGAAAAACTTGCTTCTATCGGACAATTAGCCGCCGGAGTGGCCCATGAAATGAATACGCCGGTCGGATTTGTTGCCAGTAATTTTGTTACGCTGCGCAATTATGTAAAAAAATTCGGGACGATTCTTGAATTATATCACAATTTTGCTAAAGAAACTAAATCACAGCAGATTCAAGGCTGTGCTGAAAAGCTCGATGAAATAGAAAATACATGGAAATCACTGAAAATGGATTTTATTTGCGGGGATATTGAAAATCTTTTCGAAGAATCCAAAGAAGGTCTCGAACGCGTTACGAGCATCATACAGAATCTAAGAGATTTCTCTCGAATCGACCAAGCAGAGGATTTTGTCGAATATGACCTAAATAGCGGAATGAAAGCAACCCTGATAGTAGCCAGAAATGAAATTAAATATGACGCGGATTTGAGAACGGAATTTTGCGACAATTTACCGGTTCAGTGCAGTTCAGGTCAGATTAATCAGGTTTTTCTCAATATTCTGGTTAATGCATCACAAGCAATAAAATCTCAGCAAAAAGAAGAAAAAGGAATAATCGAAATAAAAACATTTGCCCAAGATGAATGGGCTGTCTGTACAATAACGGATAACGGCCCGGGAATCCCGCAGGATATAATCAACAAAATTTTCGACCCGTTCTTTACAACCAAACCCGCCGGAAAGGGCACCGGACTGGGCCTGAGCGTTTCGCATGATATTATTGTCAATAAGCATAAAGGCGTTCTTGAGGTCGAAAGCGAAATGGGAAAAGGAACAAAATTTATTATAAAACTGCCTTTATACGGAAGGCAGCAAAAAACCGAAGAGGCGTTTGAGGAGACGAAAACTAATGGCTAACAGAGCAATATTATTTGTCGATGACGAGGAAAAGGTGCTAAAATCGCTCCAGCGCGGCTTGATGGACGAACCTTATGAATTGCTTTTTGCCGACAGCGGGCCGAAAGCCCTTGAGATTCTCGAGAAGAACGAAGTTCATGTTATAGTAACCGATATGCGAATGCCGGAAATGAGCGGTCTTGATTTACTGCGCATCGTAAAAGAAAAGTATCCGAAAATAGTCCGGCTGGTTCTTTCGGGATATACTCAGGTAACAACGCTTCTGACCGCTATCAATCAGGGCGAGATATTCAAATTCATTACAAAACCGTGGAAACTCGAAGAGGAATTTAAATCTGTACTTAAACAGGCTGTAGAATATTATGACCTTCGCGACGAACGCGACCGCTTGCTGCAGCAAGTACAGAATCAGCAAAACAATGCTCCTGCAGCGAGCAGCTAATTAATATTATTTTTATAAAAAGGCCGTGGGAACTTTAGGGAGGTTATATGGAAGATAAGAGGATTATACTGTTTGTCGATGATGACCAAGCGGCCTTGTCTGCGTTTAAAAGGGCGTTTATAGACGAGCCTTATGAGATTCTTTTGGCGTCGAATGCTCAGCAGGCTTTGGAATTATTAGCTCTGCACAAAGCGGCGGTGATTATTTCGGATATGATGATGCCGGAGGTGGACGGCATGAAACTTCTTCATCAGGTTAAAGAGAGATATCCTTACATAATAAGAATACTCGCTTCAGGACACGCCAATATTACCAATCTTCTTCAAGCAATTAACGAAAGTATTATCTACAGGTTTATCACTAAGCCCTTCAAAGATGATGAGCTTAAATCTATTGTCAGTCAGGCCGTTGATTATTATAATCTTCGGGTCGAGCGTGATATGCTGCAGGCTCAAGTTGCTCAGGCAAAGCAGCAAAACCAAGGTTAGTTAGATAGCAGTTTTTTCAAGGAAGATAAATCACATGTCCAAAGCAGCAAAGGATGCAGCGGCTGCGGCAATTTATATCGTATTGTCGGTGTATTTATTTTTCCCTCATTTCGAGAAGTTCAATTCGTTGAGATATTTGATACCGGTTAATAGTTTTATCGGGGCTTTCGGCTGCTATTTATTGAGCAAACGATGGATAGCCGGATTCGCCGGTTCATTTTTCAGCGGATGTGTTTACGGTTTCGGGCCGTATCTTATTTCGTTTGCCAAATTTCATCCGGCCGGCGGTTTTTTGGTCGCCGTAATTCCGTGGATGTTCCTTCCTGCGGCATTTAGCACCAAAGCAAAATTAAAATGGCTTCAGGCCCCGCTAAGCTCGATGCCATTTTTAGCTATAGTTTTGTTTTTTCAGGTAGCGGCAAGGTTAGGATTCTTCCCTATACCTGTTCAAATTAACATCGCTCGTGATGAACTGATAGGATTAATTAGCCAGATGGCTATGGCCCAGAAGAGCAATATCCTGCTCGGGTTTTATCATGTCCCGATTGGGGCGCTTATTATAGGATTATCGATGCTTTTTGCCGCTCGCCGACATGGAATTATAATGATTGTTGCCGCCGGTATTATATTAGCTTTTGTCGGTGTGTTTCTCGCGGTAAGCCCCATTATATGGCTGGCGATACCTATAGTCTGCTTATCAGTCGTTATCGGGCAGGGTGCAGAGGGTTTGATAAACTCCGGTTTCTCCGACAGAAAATGGATACTCGCATCTGCGGTGATTTTGCTTGGCTTGGCCATAGCCTGTCTGCTTTTTGGAACCAAATGTGCTTATATATTTGCCGGATTTGGACTGAAATATACTACGTTTTTCACCCAATCAGCCAAGATGTATCTGCTCGGCGCGATTATGATGTTGATTATCTTTTTCTTGGCGTGTATGAAGCTCAGGCTTTTAGGGCTTAGAGTACTATTGGTCTGTTCAGCTATAGCCGTGGATTTATTCTTCAGCGCGAGATTTATTACAGATGCCATACTGTGACGATTAGGACTGAATTCAAAAATCTGACGAGCTATTCCTGCGGCAATTTCACAAGGTCGAAATCAGAGCCGGCTACCATCAGAATATCACCTTCGTAGATAATCGTATTCGGCATGGGGACGTTTATAATTCCGCTTTTTTCGCTTTTTTTGTCGACTTTGGTTTCATCTCGTTTTATAGCAACCAAATTGATGTTATATTTCTGTCGGAGCTGCAAGTCCATTACCGTTTTTCCGTCGAAGCTTTTCGGCGCGGTTACACGAGCAAGGCTGTATCCCGGTGCGAAGTCCATCTTTTCACCTATCTGCGGAGCGATAAGTTTATATGCCCATCTCTGAGCCGACTCGATTTCAGGATAAATAACTTCCGTAGCTCCGATTTTCGAAAAAACCTCTCCTGCAATCAAATCTTCCGCACGAGCGTATATCTGCTTTACGCCCATCTGTTTCAAATTCACAACCGTCAGCACAGCCGACTCGAAACCTCGTCCGGTTCCCTGGCCTATTCCTATAATCGCCACATCGACATCGTCTATTCCCTGAGCTTTGAGGGCTTCTTCGTCGGTACTGTCCAGACGAACGGCAAGGCTGACCTGGTCGTGAATCAGATCTATCTCTTCGCGGTTTTTATCAATCGCTATAACCTCCGCGCCGCTCATCGCCAAAGCTATAGCCATTTTCTTTCCGAATCTTCCCAATCCTATTACCGCGAAACGCTTCATGTTTTACCTCGCTATATAAGTTTTAGCCGACTATCAGGGATTCTTCAGGATAGTTATATTTGGCCGGCTTAAGATTAAAGGTCAACGCAGCTAACAACGTCAAAGGTCCTAATCTTCCGATAAGCATCGTCATAATGATAATTATCTTGCCGGCAGTTGTCAAATCACCGGTTATTCCGGTTGTAAGCCCGACAGTTCCCAATGCGCTTGCTGCTTCGAACAAAATCTGCGACATGTCAAAATTGCTGTTTCGTTCTGTTATACTTAAAATCAAAGTTGCCGAGATTAACATCGCTAAAAACAGCAGAATTACAGTAACGGCTCTTCCTATAATCACCAGCCGAATTGAACGCTTGAACATTTCGACTTCGTTTCGTTTTCGAAGTGTAGCAATAGCGGTCATCAATATTACCGCCAGCGTTACAGTCTTAATTCCCCCTGCGGCAGAACCGGGCGAGCCGCCTATGAACATAAGTATTATCAGAATGAATCTCGTAACAACCGACAATTCGCCTATATCGACCGTATTAAAACCGGCGGTTCTTGATGTTATTGACTGAAACAGCGCTCCTCGAAAACCATCGTCGGTCTCGGCACCTCCGCCGGTGGTGTGTTCGAATATCAATATCCCGACAGCACCTAAAATTATAAGAGAAGCGCTGACAAGCAATACAACTTTACTCTGAAGTCTTAATCGAATCGGCGCCTCCATGAAAATCGCGGCATTTTTATCCAACCTTTTCTTGAAGAATCTTCTGATTTGGTCTACCAAGACCGCAAATAAATCATACAAAACTCCGAATCCCAGTCCGCCCAGTATTATCAAAGGACATATAACTGCGTATATTTGCCAGCTATTTCTATAGCCGATAAGGCTGTTGTCAAACAGGCTAAAACCCGCATTGCAGAAAGCACTTACCGAGTGGAAGATACTATAGAACCATTTTTGCCCGGTCGCACCGGTCCATTCGAATGAATTATCCCACATCCCTACAAGTGCTATCGCGCCTACAGCTTCGAATGCAAGTGTTACGGCAATAATAAACGCTATTATTAATCCTATCTGGTCGAGAGTTTTGGCGCTTAGTAAATCCTGCATCGCGACCGATTCGCGGACACTAAAAGCCTGTCCCAAAATCAAGGCGAAAACCGCTCCGAACACTACAATTCCCAATCCGCCGAGCTGTATCAAAGTTAAGATTACAACCTGCCCCATAATAGTAAAATCGCTTCCGGTATCTTTTACTATCAAACCGGTAACACACGTCGCGCTGGTTGCGGTAAATAAAGCGTCAACTACTTTCATATCTCCCGAAGTCGTTGACTTGGGAAGCATCAGCATCAATGTTCCGCCGATAATAAGAACAACAAAGCTGGCAATTAATGTAACGGTCGGATTTCCGCCAGAAGCCGTAAGATTTACTACTGAACGGCAGGTTTTGGTTATAACCTGCAAAACGAGGTATATTGCGATAGAAGACTGCCTGATAATAACAGGCTGTTCGAGCCCGAACCACCTGCCCGCTCCGAAAATCGCTGCTGCCAAACCTACCAAAAGAGGAATCTCGAACCAGAAAAACCGAAGACATTCGAGTTTAGAAGATGCGTTCAAAAACCGAATGAATTTTTCTATGATAAACACGCAGAGCAAAAATGCCTGCATCGTGAATAAAATATGCCTTGGGAAAATCGGCTTATCGAAACCGAACAGCATTGCGAACGTAGCCGCAACCACCGCAGCCGTTACAGCGTTGATGGCGACTAAGAACTTTTCAAGCCGGTTGTTTTTGTAGCTTATCTGCATCCCTGCTTTACCTGTGATTAGGGTATAATTATTCGGCCCTGTTGTCAATCCTGCTTATAAACGTCCCTATGCAACATCGGCTAAGCCTATGCTGTTGCCGAACTTATCGATGAGGCTTTGCCTTATATTTTTATGATTGGAATCTGTCAGCATCGGGTCTTTTTCGACAAGCTCGAAAGCGTATCGCCGAGCCATAACCAGCAGTTCATAATCATCGACTATATTGGCTATTTTCAAATCCGGCAGCCCGTGCTGACGGGTGCTGAACAATTCACCCGGCCCGCGAATCTTTAAATCATGCTCGGAAATTTCGAACCCGTCGCTGCTTCTGGTCATAATTTCAAGCCTGTTTTGGGCTGTTTCGCCGCCTTTATCCGAAAATAAAAAACAATACGATTTTGATTGTCCTCTGCCAATACGACCCCTTAGCTGATGAAGCTGTGCAAGCCCAAACCTGTCAGCTTCCTCTATAACCATAATTGTGGCGTTAGGAACATCGACTCCGACCTCAACCACGACCGTCGAGACTAACACATCGATTTTGCCCCGTCTGAAATCCGACATTATTCTATGTTTTTCCGCAGATGCCATCTGTCCGTGCAGAAGCTCGACTTTAAAATCAGGAAAAATATTTTTGCTCAATATTTTCCATTCGTCTGTAGCCGCTTTGACTTGGTCAGATTCGCTGGAACTGTTGATTCGGGGATAAATAAAATAAGCCTGTTTTTTCGCCTCAAGCCGCTGTTTTATAAATTCGTAGGCTTTGGTTCGGTCTTTTTTATCGACAAGACGGGTTATAATGGAACCTCTGCCCGGCGGACAATGCCGAATAATCGAAACATCGAGGTCTCCGAAAGCCGTCATCGCCAAAGTTCTCGGAATAGGAGTAGCCGTCATCACAAGACAATGGGGCGTCAAATTTTTTCTTAACTGCGCTCTCTGGTCAACACCGAATTTATGCTGCTCATCGATTATCACCAGCCCGAGCGAATGAAAATCTATATCTTTCTCCAAAAGCGCGACCGTCCCGACCACAATATTCGTTCGGCCTGCTTTTATTTCTTTCAAAACCGATGCCCTTTTTTCGCCTGTTAGCCCTCCTATGATTAGAACCCTTTTAACACTGCTGTTTTTAAGGTATCTTTCGATACTTATAAAATGCTGCGAAGCCAAAATTTCGGTCGGTGCCATAATAGCGACCTGTTTTTTATTGGCTATCGCTAAAAGAGCGGCGTATAAAGCAACTACAGTTTTGCCCGAGCCGACATCGCCCTGCAGCAGCCGATTCATCGGTTTAGCCTTTGACATATCGCTAACGATTTCGGTAATTACTTTATCTTGGTCCTCGGTCAATAGAAAAGGAAAACGCCTGCGGATTCTTTTGTCGATTGTCTCTGTGCATTTCATCGCACAAGCCTGCGAAAAATGCTGCATTCGATACCGCCGAAGCGCCAAACCAAGCTGCATCAAAAAAAGTTCGTCATATTTTAATCTTCGCTGTGCCTTTTTGAGTTTTTCTTCGTCGGGAGGATTGTGTATCCACTCTACCGCCTGTACTCTGCTGATTAACTGAGCTTCTTTAAGAAACCGCTCGTCATAAAGTTCATCTACCAGTTCCGGCAGATTACCCAGAACAGGCCGAATAATTCTTTTAATCTGCATCGCTGACAAACCCGCACAGGCAGGGTATATACCGCCCCCGAAATACTCGAACGGTTCTGGGTGTTCTTCTTCGAGAATTACAAATTTAGGATTGGTTAACTGAAGACGATTTTTATAAATCGAAACCTTGCCCCAAGCCATAATCATCTGGCCGACCTGAAGCTGATTTCGCAAAAACCCTCCGTGAAACCAGATGATGCGGCAGATGCCTGTATCATCAGCCGCACGCGCTTCGAAAATGGGGGGTCTTCTAAAACTGTGAAAATCTATCGATTCTACCAAGCCGATAATCGTAGCCGTCTGCTGGGGTTCGAGCTGTGCGATTTTTATCGGTTTTGATACGAAATTATAGTCTCGCGGATAATATTCGAGCAAATCCGCCAGAGTTTTTACGCCAAGCTGTTCAAAAGCTTTAGCTCTTGCGGGGCCGACGCCTTTTAAATACTGAACTTCCATTGAGCGGCTGTATCGTTCAATTGATTTTATTTCGCTTTGTTCACTCATTATTATTGTCCGCAGGCATATTCGCCTACGAGTCTGACGAACCTCACATCACAAACAAAACTTTCAATTAATTGCGTGTGTTTCTTTCTGAACACTATCAATCTTTGCGCTGCGCTGCCGCCGACAGGAGCGACAATCAAACCGTCTTGCTTAAGCTGTTCTGTTAGAGGCTCAGGAATTTGCGGTACTGCGGCGGTTATAATTATCCTGTCAAAATCTCTTTTCAGCGGCCAGCCTTTACTTCCGTCACCTATAAAAAATTCGACATTGCTTATGTTTAGTTTTTCGAGAATTTTCTGTGCTGACAGCGAAAGCTCCTCGAATCTCTCTATAGTATAAACCTTTTTTGCAAGCCCGCAGAGAACGGCTGTCTGATAACCGCTTCCGGTCCCGATTTCCAGAACCTCCGAATCAGGATTAACCCTCAGCTGCTCCGTCATCAAAGCGACGATATAAGGCTGAGAAATCGTCTGATTACAATCAATCGGCAAAGGCCCGTCGAAATAAGCCTGCGATTTATACTTCTCCGGGATAAAGTTTTCCCTCGGAATCTGCGACATAATACGCAGAATTTGCTCATCTTTTATGCCTCTGCCCTTCAAATCGTATTGAATCATACCCTTTATGGCATCGGCAAAATCATCCTGTTGTCGAAAATAACCCATAATTTTTAATAATCGCCTCTAAACGGCTGTTTTGCAAATCAATTTTAACAGGCATTCTTGCGGTTGATATTAAATCCGCAAATGGTACAATACCCTCCTCTGGGACAACCTTATCCTCTATTACAGAACAAGGAGAATTAAAAATGAATTTGCGAAAAGCGGTATTTTATATTTTAGCAGGCTTGCTCGGCGGCTGTGTCCCATCGCTGCATCCCCTTTATACGGATACAGATACGGTTTTTGATGAAAAAATCATAGGAAGCTGGCAGGATGCCGATTCTGTCTGGAAATTCGAAAAAGCCGCCGATGCCAATTCTTATGACCTGACCGTCATTACCGACGGCAAAGAAGGCCGATTTATCGCCCATCTTGTCCGGCTTAACGATACGTTGTTTTTTGATTTATACCCCGGCCATGCTGAAATTAACGCGAGTGATTTTTATAAAGCACATCTGCTCGGGGCACATTCCTTCCTAAAGGTCGAGCAAATCGAACCGAATCTTGCTTTGCGAATGATGGACCCTGAAAATTTCGAAAAACTTGTCGAATCCGAGCCCGAAATAATCAAACACGAAGTTGTTGAAAAAAGAATTATCCTTACGGCTTCGACGCCGGAACTTCAGAAATTTGTCTTAAAATATCAAAATGACCCGAATGTTTTCGCCCAGCCCAGCAATATGACTAAGGTTTTCGATGATTCGAATGAGCCTAACCTTGCCGAACCGAATCTCGTTTCGGCTGAGAAATGAGTAATTAAGATGCCCGCCAGCGCACAAATTGAATCGAGACGTTACCTTGTAAATGTTGATACCCCGTCAACAAGCCAGTTATTTACTGATTGCTTGGTAATAGGTTCAGGCATTGCCGGTCTGCGGGCGGCTTTGGAAATTGCCGAACATCAAAAAGTTGTAATAGCCTGCAAATGCTATCTCGAAGACAGCAATACATGGAAAGCTCAGGGCGGTATCGTCTGGGTTAGAAACAAAGATGATTCTCCGCAAGCTCACTCATCAGACACGCTCAGTGCGGGATGCGGCTTGAATAATCAGCAAAGCGTCGATTTAGTCGTAAAATACGGCCCTGAACTGCTCGAGCAGCTTTTAAAATGGGGTGTCGAGTTTGACCGTAAGAATAATGATATCGCGACTACTCTTGAGGGCGGTCACAGCCATTCGAGAGTTGCCCATGCTCACGGTGATGAAACAGGAAGAATGATTGCTCAAGTGCTTATAAAAAAAGTCAGAGAAAACAAAAATATCAAAATAATCGAAAATTTCTTCGTAATCGACCTGCTGACAAACGGAGATAATACCTGTGTCGGAGCGATAGGCCACGATAATCGAGGCGAGCATGTAATATGGGCGATAAATACGCTGCTGGCGACCGGCGGAGCAGGGCAGCTCTTTAGAGAAACAACAAATCCTCCTATCGCGACAGCCGACGGAATCGCAATGGCTTATCGGGCAGGAGCGGTGCTTTGCGATTTAGAATTTATGCAGTTTCATCCGACTACGCTTTACATCGCCGGAGCTTCGCGAGCTTTAATTACCGAAGCACTTCGCGGCGAAGGAGCTATTCTTAGAGATATAAAAGGCAAAGCTTTTATGTCCGAATATAATCCTGATGCCGAGCTTGCTCCGCGAGATGTAGTCAGCCGAGCCATTCTTGCTCAAATGCTCAAAACAAAATCAACGCATGTTTATCTTGATATACGCCACCTCGACAAAAAACATTTTTCCGAAAGGTTTCCGTTTATCAGCGAATTGTGCGAAAGTTTCGATATCGATGTCAGCAAAGATTTAATACCCGTCAGGCCGAGCGCACATTATATGATAGGCGGGGTAAAAACCGACACGTTAGCAAAAACAAATATACCCAACCTCTATGTCTGCGGCGAGGCGGCGGCTACAGGGCTGCACGGAGCAAACCGTCTCGGAAGCAACGGGCTTCTGGAAGGGCTTGTATTCGGAGCCATTGCCGGAAAGGAAATCTGTAAAATACAAAAGCACGGTATCGGCCAAATTAAACATCCGCCGATTAGATATCACGTTCCCCATTCTGATAGAACGCGGCTTGATACGGTCGATGTTCTTAATTCGCTGCGGTCGCTGATGTGGCGGAATGTCGGAATTACCCGAACCGAGCGGCAGCTTAATGAGGCTATGGAAATTATAAGATTCTGGCAAAGATACGTAATGGATAAGGTCTTCGATTCGCCGCAGGGATGGCAGTGCCAGAATATGCTGACAGCGGCTATGCTGATGGCCCAAGCCGCTCAGCAGCGAAAAGAAAGCCGCGGGGTTCATTATCGTATCGATTATCCCGAAACCGACGATGCCAATTTCAAAAGACACATCGAAATAACCCGCACAAATTAATCATAAATCTGCTATAATACCCTGTGTTCTTTGGAATTATGAAAAAGGAGCAGGTCGGACGGTCGCTCTGTATTTGCTTTGCTGAGCAAAGCAGGTGCGGGGAGGAAAGTCCGAGCAGGACAGGGCAACGGTGATGGCTAACAGCCACCTCCCGATTCGTCGGGACGGGAAAGTGCAGCAGAAAATACACAGCCCAAGGGCAATGGTGAAATGGTGCGGTAAGAGCGCACCGCGTTATTGGTGACAATAACGGCATGGCAAACCCCACCGCCTGCAAGACCAAGCATGCTGACGCTCGGCCCGGGCATATGTCAGCGGGTAGGTCGCTCGAGCCTCGGTGTAAATCGAGGCCAAGATAAATGACCGTTAGAACAGAACTCGGCTTACGGACCTGCTCCTTTTTTGTGTTTGGCCGGATAGTATCCGCGGCAGATTAATTCTGCGGGGAATTATCGGTTTTTATTGCCTGCCATTTTCGCGTAAATGAGCCTAACATCATTCGAACCGTAACCATATTATCATCGGCAAGCATTTGGATTTTTCCCCTACCGAAGCTGATATGCGTAAAATCCAGACCCTTTTCATCGCTAAGTCTCGCCGCCAAAGCAGGTGAGCTTTCCAGATAAACTAAAACAGACTGAAATGCCTGATTTACCATAGCTCCGCAAACCTCGAAAACCTTATTGTCTGCTTTGACTTCGACAATATCGTCGCTGCTCATCTGGCGGGCAAATTTCAAAATCGCTACTCTGCGGGTGTTCTCATCGACATAGGGCTTATTGACAACATCGCCTTCTAAAACCATCTGGCAATCGAATCTCATTCCTTCCCAAGGCTCGGTGAAGAGAATTTTCGGTTTTTCGTCTTCAATCATCAGATATTTTCGCTTGGCCAGAAGGTCATCTTCGTCGAAGGCTATCAGGGTATACCACATCTTATAGCCGTCATTTTTCTGTCCCTGCACAGCCAAAACTTTTGTGCTTTGGCTTAGCAGTTCGCTTGTCGCATCCGGCGTGTACATCAAGGGCAAAACGTCAGCCGCCGTGCTTTGCTGCAGAACGGTCAAATTATAAGCTTTGGAGATTTCTTTGTCGGACGGCCCGCCTGCCGGTTTGGCCAGATAATACGCATCTTTAACAATACAGCCCGCCAAAACCAATCCAATCAAAACAAAGCACACCACTAACGCTGAAGATTTAACCATTCTCACGGCACTGCCCTCTCAAATAGTATCCGTAACCCGATTATTAACACTGTACACTGACTTTATACATTCTTGGCATTTATCCACTTCATCATATTCCGCAGTTTTCTGCCGACCTGCTCGATTTTATGATTATAATCTTTCTTATAAAGCTTATTAAAATTCTTCATTCCGCCTTTGTATTCACCGACCCATTCTTTGGCGAATTTGCCGCTGGTGATTTCCTTCAGAATCTTTTTCATCTCTGCCTTAGTCTTATCGGTGATAATTCTGGGCCCTCTTGATAAATCACCGTACTCGGCAGTGTTGCTAATGCTGTAACGCATGTAGCTCATCCCGCCCTGATACATCAAATCGACAATGAGTTTGACCTCATGCATACATTCGAAGTAAGCGATTTCCGGCTGATATCCGGCTTTTACTAACGTCTCAAAGCCGGCTTTTATAAGACTCGTCAAACCGCCGCACAACACCACCTGTTCACCGAACAAATCGGTCTCGGTTTCTTCCTTATAGGTCGTTTCAATGATGCCTGCACGCGCTCCGCCGATTCCGTTCGCCCATGCCAGCGCGATTTTCTTAGCGGTTTTTGTGGCATCTTGTTTGACAGCAACAAGGCAGGGTACTCCGCCGCCTTTTTCGTATTCGCTGCGGACAAGATGGCCCGGGCCTTTCGGAGCAATCATAACAACGTTGACATCTTTCGGCGGGACGATGTATTTGAAATGGATATTAAAACCATGACAGAAACCAAGTGTCTGGCCGGCCTTGAGATTCGGAGCAATTTGCGATTTATAAACCGAAGCCTGAACTTCGTCAGGAAGCGTAACGATTATCAAAGCCGCTCCGTTCATCGCCGTCTTAATATCCGAAGGTTTAAAACCGTGCTTGGCCGCCAGTTTATAGTTGGCGGTTCCTTTTAACTCGGCCACAGCCACTTTAACGCCGCTGTCGCGAAGGTTAAGGCTGTGGGCATGACCTTGACTGCCGTATCCGATTACCGCAACTTTTTTGCCTTTTAACGGTTTAATCGGTGCTTGTTTTTCGTAATAAATCTTTGCCATTTTAGCTTTTCTCCTAATAAATTGAGTTCGTCAAAGAAACAGATTATAGCCAAATACCCCATTTGAGCAAGAATTTTAATTCTTATTACTTCGTGTGTGAGGTTTGAGCGTTGTCAATTATTCGAGGATGCTTACCGTATATGACTTTCCCGTGATGCGGTCTAACACCTCTGTTCCGGGCGGAAAATCAAGGGCAAAGTCTTTTGTCTCAAAACCCTGATTTATCTGAATCGGACCGGTTGCTATGAACCGGTTAATGTGTTTGGTATTGCTGACTTTCATTACCCCTGCGCTTGGCAGCCATATACCCTCACTGACTTGCTGAAACGACTCCACATCAAAAACGAGGGTTTCATTGCCCATCGCAGGGTCGGTGAATGCGTGCCGAATGGGTGTATAGTTGTGGTCTATCGAAAAATAAATCCGCCCAATAATATATATTGAAGACTGTATCATTAAATCTACACGGACCGCATTGAAACCGTTGACCTTTCGTATATTGTCATCTAATCGGGCGATGTTAGGCATTCTCAAAACTTCAGAAAGCGGTTTTTTAGCAGTTAATTCGGTCATCCCGCTGCGAAACACCGAGAAACCCAGCGGTGTGATTACTAAAGAACGCCCCCCATCAGAGTCAGAAATATATCCGCTGCGGATTTCCTGAGGCTGGTCCTGCACCGTCAGAAATTTATAAACTTCTCCGTTCATAACATGGACAATATTACAGTCCCATGAGTTACCCTCCCGGGCAACAAAGGTTGCATAATCTTCAAGGCGAGACATCTTCGGCCAATTGAAACGGATTCCGTCTACATCTTCTATCTTTGAAAAATCTGAGGCAATCAAACGATGCCGGATAACTCCATCTTTGCTCATTGGCAAATCGCGGGTTTTGGGACCGCGGCCCGACCTTTTCTTTTTTGCATTAGAGCTGTAATGCTTACGCACTACGCTGAATACTTTTTCGCTTTCCTCAAAGGTATAAGGCGGTTCAACTCGCCATTCGTATTCTATGGATACATCCCTGATAGAATCCTCCATTTGCTCGATTATTTCAGCCAGCTGTTCGATGGTAATATCTGATTTGCCGACTATATCCGAATCGTTCGGTGTGTGGATTACATACAAGCCATCAGGTTTAGTTGTGCCGTCGCCTTTTCCGGCAAAAGCCATGCTCGACAAAACACAAAATATACCCGTAAAAACAAACAACAGCCTCATAATTGGTTACTCCTTTAACCAATTATCGGCCAGTACCGCTAAATCACAGAAATTTATCCGTTCATCTATCATCTTTTTCTGAACTGCCCTGATAGTTCTTTTCATTCTTTACATTCTTATCATTCTTGTTTGTGTCGCGCAGTTGTTACGCAGCTGTCACGTTGTTGTTCCTTTTGCTGTTCCATTTTACTATCTTAATCTCACAAGCATAGCACAAATAACATCTTATGGGGATTTTTTGATGTTCCTTCTGATGTCCGGTTTTTAGCCTTTTTGCTCTGGAGGCGAACAAAAAGTAATAAAAAGGCAGAAGAAAAAAAATATCGAAATTTTTTGGAAAAAAAGGCGTGATTTAAAAACAGGGCCTATTTCAATTCTGTGTAATATTGTACCACAGAATTGTAATTTTGTCAAGATTTAAAGTGCAAAAATTTCCGCTTTTTGTTAAAAAATTACTGTTTTTTGGCGGCTCAATGTGAATCGGAGAATAAAAATGCGAAAAAAAATACTAAACGGCGTTTTTACCGGACTTGTTATCCTCTACTTTTCTTATTGTGTCTATTTCCTTTTCACCGTACGCGAACGGCATCAGTGGGATTTTCAGATGCAGTACTCCTCTGCCAAGGTTTTCGCTGAAGGAGAAAACCCTTATAACATCGGGGTTATAAATGAATATACCGGCAACGCGTTATGGTATGCTTATCCTCCGGCGACACTTTGGTTTTACCGCATATTTACTTTGTTCGAATATGACACTGCTTATACATTATTCCTGTCTTTAAAGGTCGCCGTCATAATCGGCCTTGTTCTGCTCTGGCAAAAAAGGTTCATCACCAAAAGTGCCTCTGCGTTATTTTATCTTTTCATTCTCCTTGTATTTAACAGCGCGGTCTTTCTCGATATGCGTGCCGGAAATATAAATATGTTGGAACAGCTTATGCTTTGGCTTGGTTTTTATTTCTTCTTAGAGCGCCGGCGGCTGTTATTCTGCCTTTTTATTTTGCTCGCTTCGACTTTCAAAATGACCCCTGCGGTATTTTTAGTCCTGCTTTTCACCACAGAGGATAAAAAGAAATACTTATATTTCTTCGGTTCCTGTGCTGTATTTGCGGTATATTTGCTCGCTCAATACATACTCCAGCCGGAAATGCTCACTGAATTTCTGAAAGGAGCTCAAACCACCCTTACCGAGTGGGGGATAATCGCGCCTTCGACGGTAGGCGTTCTAAAAGACCTTTCGGACGTTTTAAATAAAAACACCGGCATAACGATTTCTAAGTCGGTTCAATTCGGGGTTTTCTGCGTCATAGCCGCAGTGATTCTTTTTATAAGCGCCAAAGCGTACCTCAAACTCAAATCGCTAAAAACAGAAGACAGGGAAAAAATGATAGTTTTTCTTGCTTGCCTTGTTTACGCATTGCTGCATTTGAGAATGAAAGATTATGCCTATGTTCTTTTGATTGTGCCGAGCTATTACATAATCACAAGGGCGAGTTTCTCGAAAGTTTTTCCGTTGTTGTTTTTCATCTCGGTTCTTGCAGCTGCGCATCTTACCCTGCCGGGTCTTAGAATAATCTATGCAATCATGTGGGCATATTATCCTTTGCTGGTTACGTATATTATTTGGACCCTGTACATTAATGAAATATTTACTTTGGCAAAACAGCCGGCTGCAGCCGATGCCGCTATAAATCCCGAACCGATTTGAAAGACTATTTATCTTCTTCTTAGTATTTGTTCGAGACCTAAATTAAGTAGAGATTCGGTAGTGCTTCTGCCTATATCGAGCTCCGGACGGTCATACGTTCTTTTCATATGCAAAGTTATTCTTCCGGGGGTATTTTCCTGCCCGACTTTTATCGTGTCACTGACAGTATAAGGAGTGATAACTCTGGAGCCTTCGATAGATTTGTTAATAAGATTTATCCTGCCGACAAAATTGAACGGATTTTCTCCGACTTCAAGCTGCATATTGTCGTATCTGACCAGCCCGTTTTGGACGGTTATCTGAGTGGGCCTAATCTGCATTCTCGAATAATCAGTTCCGCCGGGTCTGAATTGCTGAATAAGTCTGAAAAACGGCGAGACAAGCTGTAAATCAACAACAGAAAAATTTCCATCGAGTTCGATATCTCTTACTGTTCCGCCCATTAGCGGAATCGCAAGAGTTTGCGCCGAGAAATTTGCCGTCCCGCTGACTCGGTCGACATCTTTAAAAATGGGATTAAGATATTGCAGAAGCTGTATCGACATTCTTTCGTCAATCTTTATGTTCTGAAGAATGTTCATCGGTCTTGGTATTCTCAAAACAGGCACAGGGTCGTTGAAATTTGCCGAAGCTGCGAAGTTAATAGTGCCTTGATTGACTTTAGAAGTGAACGGTTCGATTTGCAGAACGCCTCTTTGAACTTCTATATTAATTTCAGTCGGCTCGAAAACCAAACCCATGTATTCGGCTTTTTCAAAACCGATTTTTGGGGCTTTGGCAGTGAGATTTGCCCAGAGCATTTGAGGATTTTGCGTAGGATAGCTGCTGGCGAAATTAACGGAATCTTTTCTATGTCCTTCGAGTTTAAGCTCACTTGGCAGGAACTGCGAGATAAGTTGACTAAGAGCGGACCATTTGTAGTCGAGCTCGGCATCGCCTTTTAGTGTTGTGTTTTCTCCACGAACTGCTTTGTCATAATTAAATTTAATTTTAATTTCAGGACTGTTCAGGCTTCCGGTTGCGGTCAGTCTTGTCGGTTCGACGCGGCTGATTAAATTGACTGAAGCCTGAGCAAGCTGGAAGGGCCTTTTATCCTGATAGGCAAATTCGAAGTTGCTGATATTAGTCGAATCAGTACTTATCGTATAAGCGTCTCTGTCCGGCTTTATTGACACGGTCGAATCGGCTAAACCGGCCAATTTAATATCCCGAAGGTCCGGCGAAACGAGTTCCGCAAAAGGCCAGACTTTCGACAGGTTCAAATTAGCCGCTGTAAGCATTAGGGATAATTTATTGGCGAGTTCCTTTTTTAGCGGAATAATACTGTTGCTTGCGCTTATCTGGCCGAAAGTCGCGCTGGTTTTGAAGGAATCTACCGACAATAGTGTCATATCCGAATCGAGGCCGATATTGTAATCAATCGCGGCGGCGGGTTCTGAGATTCGAATATTTTGCGGGCTGACCAAGGCCAGATTTGTAACCGAAGCTGTTCCTGTAACTTGGGTCTTATTTTGCATAGCCGCCAATCGGCCTTGAGCCTGAAGTTGTCCTGCCATTTGATAGCCGGCCATATTCAGAAACTGCCCCATCTCAGACTGGAAGTTTTGGAGATTAATGTTCGCGTTATATTGAGCCGCCTCGGTAGTTCCCGAACAGCTTATAGTTGCGAATGAGCTTGAAAGATTCAGTTTTTCGAATCTCATCATCTGCGCATCCGAAGTTATCTGAACATCTGCAACGACAGGCTGAGAAAGCCGGACGGGCTGATTGGCTACAACACCGCTGAGATTTTCGAGTTTTGCCTGCGCTATTAATTTCGGCTGAGCGTCAGAGGTTTTCTCGATATTCGCAGTGAGAGTTCCCGAATTCATCGTGGTCCCCTGCTGAAGACCAAGCGTTCGCGGCATCTGCGAAGCAAGTTTAGCAACATCGCAGTTAATTTGAGCTTTTAAATTTTGCGATGAGCGGGCATTTAGAAAATCCGGAAGGGTTTTGAATGCCATCGGTATATCGCCCGAAGCAGAGGCGGTCAGCCAGTCGGCTTTTATATCGAAATTATCAATTTTTATAAAATCGCCTTCCTGATGAAGCTTGCCGGCGAAAACCAAATCGCTTGTTTTGAATGTGTCGCCTTGTAAGGGTTCGCCTGTTATTTCTATGTTGCTGCCTTTAATATCAGCGTTTAAATTAAGTATCTTTCCGTCTTTGATTTGACTCGTGATTTTTCCGACAACTTGTCCTTTAGTCTGTATATCTACACCGGCAAGAGCGAAGAATGATTCGATTGATTCTAAATTCAGGTCGGTTACTTCAATTTCAAAATCAGCGTTTGTTCCTGCTAATTTAAGCCCCGATTCGGTAATATTCGGCTGAATGGTTCCGCCGGCGGTGATTTTAGAAGAACTGTTATTATCAGCGAGCATTGTACTAAGCCCGAACTCCGTCGCTTTCGGCGCGGGCCGGAGATTCAGATGCGAATTGATATTCTGAAGCTCGACCTTTCGCGGCGGAGTTGCCGAAGTATCTGAAATTCTCAGATTTCCATCGTTGACTCGAAGGTCAATTCTTGAAACAGGTAATCCGATAGCTGCCGTTCGCGGTTCGGCAGCCGGAGCGTAATCTTGGCTTATTGTTTGGTCAGTCTTGCTTATATCTATACTGATTCGGGGTTCGTCAATAATTGTCTGGCCGAGTGAAATATTGCCGGAGAGAATAGAAGTGTAATGAGGTTTGGTCTGAAGCTGTTTTATTCTGATTGATGTTTGTCCGGTCTTGTCGTCAAAGCTCAGGTCGGTGAGTTTTATACCGGAGAACCAGCTCATAGACAGTGACGAGAAGTTCGCCGAGCCTCCGGTTGCGCTGTTTATTTTATTGAGAATCGCGTTTTGGCCGCTTTTAGACGAGACTATAAAAGGCAGAGCAACAAAAAAGAACACTATCGGAACCAAAACAGCTATGCCTATAATGGTCAGAATGCGTCTTGTTAACGAGCGTTTTTTGGGGGACTGTTTTTCGGTTTTCATTTTCGAGGTCCTTTATTATTTAAGTTTGCAGGGAGGGATTCTGAAAACCTCCCAATTTTCAATCCATTCTATGCTACTATAGATTTTACGCATAAATCTGCCAAAGTTCAATAAAATCCGTCAGTATGCGGCAGAATACATTACAGGATGCAAAAAACGAACTTTTACGGGGATTTTTTGGTATAATAGGATGCGGGTAATTTGCAATAGAAAGACATTTGAAAACGTCTTAATTTTAGCGGATTAACCTGTATTATTAAGGGTAGATGAAATGAAACGGGCGAGAATAATTGCAATATCAATCTTTTGTTTAGCGGCTGGGGTTATAAATACCGCTTCGGCTCGCAGCAGCGTCAGTATCGAAGTCGGCGTCGGATATTACCCGAATTATTATCGCGGCTGGCATCATCGCGGATATTATGGTTACCATCGGCCTTGGAGGCGATATTATCCGTATCGTTCTGCGATAATTTTAGATAGCGGCTATTGTTATGACCGAAGACCGCAGTATTGTGTCCCTCGGCCCGTAATAATAGAAAAGCAAACGTTGGTGCTTAATCCGCAAGGAATGGAAAAAGATTCACAGGAATTATTCAGAACTCTTAGAAATAAAAAGACCGAGCTTCTTGCCAAGCTCCAAAGGGGCAATGCCAGACAAATCCGAGAAACTATAAATGAGCTGGGCGGTTTTTCCTTCGATGATACCGTAAGAGCGGCATTGGAAGATGTTTTGCTGCAGCACCCAGATGCCGAAGTTAGGGCGCTTACTGCGGAGGTGTTTGGTAATGTTAGGAATATAAACGCGTTACCGGCACTGCAGAAAGCTCGCCTCGAAGACCCTAAAGAGCAGGTTCGCAAAGCCGCGGATAATGCAATCGAAAAAATGCATCAAAGATAAGCAGCGTTAATTTTACAATTTAAATTCAGCGACAATTGGTGTGTGGTCGCTGGGTTTTTCAACGGAACGAGGTTCTTTGTCGATATAGCAGGCAGCGGATTTTTCTGCCAGCGGAAAAGTCGCCATTATATGGTCGAGCCGCCAGCCGAGATTTCTTTTGAATGCGTTCGGCAGCCGGTAATCCCAGAAAGTGTATTGGCCTGACTCATCGCAGTGTTTTCTGAAAACATCGACAAATCCGAAATCCATTACTTTTTTTAAGGCTTTTTGTACATCAGGATGATAGCAGACGCTGCCGAGCAGATTTTGCGGGTCATACAAGTCGCGAGGCTCCGGCGCGATATTAAAATCCCCGACCCAGACAAGTAAATCAGTAGGTTTAAAATTATTTTTGAAAAAGTTTAAGAGCCTCTCGAACCAGTCGAGCTTATATTGAAATTTATCGGACTGTGGCTCGAAGCCCTGCGGTATATAGGTGTTTACGACATTTATTTTTCCTATCTTGGCACAAATAAGCCGAGGCTCGTCACTGGGCTGAGAATCCAATCCATATCGGACGTTGCGGATTTTGTCCTTGCTGAAGATAGCTACTCCGTTATAGCTTTTCTGTCCTTTGAATACGAACTCGTAGCCGCTTTGGACAAAATCATCTTTTGGAAAATCTGCATCTTGGACTTTTGTTTCCTGAAGGCAAAGCACATCGGGCTGGTGTTTTTTCAGCCAATTCAGCACAATCGGCAGCCTGGCTCGGATTGAATTAACGTTAAAGCTGGCTATTTTCATAATTTGCGCCACAGTTAAAAAATCTTCCCAAGTTTACAAATCCGCTAAAAAAAAACCAGCAGCTTATCCGATAATAATAGATAGCGTCGATGATAGCGACAAGAAAATTTATTAACACTCGATTCGCGGAACTTGATACGCGATAAGGATTATTAGACAGAAGGGAGTCGTAACTTATGGTTAAGAAATTAGTACTTATATTCCTGCTTGCAATACTGAGCATATCATTAATAAGCTGCCAGACTATTTCGGGTATCGGGGGCGATATAAAGTGGGCCGGTGATTCGACAGCCTCGTGGCTGGAAGGCAATTAAGAAAATCTCGATTTTAAGCAGGTTCTTTTATAGGATTGCCGGTTGTATCTTCCGAAGAATTCTTCGAGTCTTGTTTTTCAATTACAAGAGCAGTGGGTATCTGTTCAGATTTCGTCGAAGCGTGGGTTTTTTCAGTAATAAGCGGTTCTGTTTGATGTTTTTTAGTGTTTATTTTAGCTGATAAATCGGAATCTAATTTTTCGCCGATAGTGTAGTTTTCGATAATTGTCAGCAAAGCCAAGAGAAAACTTACTGTGCTTTCCGCGCCTTGATTTGCGTTAACTCCGGTTCGCATCAATCCGTCATGGCAGCCTTTGGTGCTGAAATTATAAATCGGAACATGTAAATCGTTCGCACCGAGGAACCAGTCGAAGGCTTTTTTCTGAAGCTTGAGCAATTCCTTGTCTTCGGTTGATTCGTAGGCGGTCTGAAGCATCGAAACCGTCCCTGCTGCCTCGATAGGCTGCTGGTCGAACTGTGCTTTGGGGTTATTTCTTTTATACCAGCCGAGGCATCCGATGAAGCTGAAGTGATTGCCGTTATAAGTATTATTCAGCAGAAAAGCCGAAGTCTTTATTGCGACTTCTTTGTATTTTTTGCCGAGGGTGTCGCCGGCTGCGAAAAGTGCTTGCGGCAGGACCGAATTATCATAAGTCAATTCTTCCAAAAACCATTCCCATCCTGGTCTTCTGTGTTGTTCATAGAAATGCACCAGCTTGTCAGCGGCGGCAGCCATTTGTCTTTTTATTTCGCTGGCACCGGGGAACTGTTTGAGATAATCGTTCATTCCGAGAATCGCGTATGCCATCGATTTAGGCGGCTCTTTTACTGCGTAAGCTACCATCCGGTCAAAAGCATCTTTAATTATCGAAAGGTATGACAGACAGGGCGGCTTGGCTATGATAGTTCCGAAAGCCCAAAGCACTCTTCCCAGCGCATCGTGTGCCGGTTCATTTTTTTCCCATGTCCTGTCGAAGTTCATTAGATTATTGACTGTTCCGTCATGGTTCACTGCGTAGAGAATGAATGACAGATATAAATCGAAAAGCCTCATCGCTTCGGGGTCAGGGTATTGATGATAGAATTTTGCCATTGCGATAAGGGCTCTTGCGTTATCGTCGGTGCAATATCCGCATTGCCTGTTCGGCAAAGTGTACTGAGCATGCTGGAACAGCCCTGTATCATCAGTGAGCCTTTTGATATGAGCCAGAGAAGGTTCCGGAAACTGCATCTCGAGCGTGTTGTCCGATGAAAGCTCGAGCGGTTTGTGCGTAATTACCACCGGCATCGATTTCGAATTGAACAATTTCCAGTAAGCCTGTCCGATTTTCGGCCAGGTCCTGCTTCTGCCGTAATCATAGGCTTGTCTTCTAAGCGAGTAAAAAAGTTTTTCGTCTTTTAGAATGCATATTATAGCCTCTGACATTTTTTTCGAATCGCCGAAAGGAACAAGCAGCCCTCTTCCATCTGCAAGCAGTTCCTCCGCAGCCCAGTACGGCGTCGAGGCAACGGCTTTTCCCGTTCCCACAGCGAAAGACAAGGTGCCGCTGGTCAATTGCTCGCGATTTAGATACGGAGTTATGTAAATATCGGCTGCACATAAGAAATTGTTCAGTTCGTGGTCGTTTACGAATCTATTGTGGAAGATGACGTGTTCGGTCAGCCCGAGGTCTTTAACAAGCTGCTGAAGAGAAAACCTGTATGATTCGCCTTCGTGTTTGAGTATCGAAGGATGCGTCATACCCAGAACTACATATAGAACCGAAGGGTCTGCTTTTACGATTTCAGGCATTGCTTTCAGCATTACTTCGATGCCTTTATTTTTGCTGAGCAGCCCGAACGTTAGCAGTGTTTTTCTGCCGTCCATTCTAAATTTATGTTTGTAATAATTGCTGTCGACGAATGGTAAATCGGGGACTCCGTGAGGAATTAACTGAATTTTATTTTCCGGAACACCGTAGATTTTTTTGAGCATTTTGATACCGCGTTCGTTCATCGTTACAACAAGATGAGATGCCCTGCATACGTCAATCATCGATTGATAATAATTCGGTGTCGGGTCGTCGAGAACTGTATGAAGAGTTGTAATTACCGGCGCGTTAAGTCTTGTCAAAAGCAGATTTAGATATGACCCCGCGTCACCGCCGAACAAACCGAATTCATGCTGGATACTAACGATGTCAACATGGCTGAAGTTTATGTAGTCAGCCGCGCAGATATAATCGTTTTTCACATCTTGGCGGATTTCGAATTTCACCGGCTCGTTATAACGGCAAGTCGGGTCGTTCTGCATTGCGACAACCAGCGGCTCGAATTGATTTTTCGAAGCAAGGCTGATATTTTCAATGAAATCAGAAGAGAACGTTGCGATTCCGCATTTTCGAGGCTTAAAGCTTGAAACTATTGCGACTTTTTTTGACAGGCTTCTTGCCATCCCTATAAATCCCTACAAATAACGTATAATTTGTCATTCTAATTTAAGTTTGAACAACTGTCAAGGAAACTACCTGTTTAAGTGAGTTATTTTTAAATTTCATATAAACTTGTATTCTTATACCAGCCTAAAAACCCCAATGTTCGCTCAAAAACGCGGTTTTTTAATAAAATTAAGGTATGGTTGACCAAAAGCATAAATATTTCGTATAATATACCATTAACTTAGTATGATTAGTAGGAGTTGAATCATGAAACTATCAACAAGAACAAGGTATGGCATTAGAGCAATGGTTGAGCTTGCCGGTAATTTCGGACAAGGGCCTTTGCAGATAAAGGCAATCGGCAGCAGCCAGGAAATAAGTGTAAAGTATCTCGAGCAATTGATGACGATATTGAAAAGCGGCGGGTTTATTCGAAGTATTCGCGGTGCCCGCGGCGGATATATTTTAGCAAGGCCTCCCGAACAAATCCGGCTCGATGAAATTTTTATCGCGCTTGAAGGTTCTATTTCGCCGGCCGAATGTATCGAAGAAGGCGGAAACTGTGCCCGTGCCGCTGATTGCGTAACACGTGTTCTCTGGCTGGAGGTTCAGAAGGCTATGATAGCCGTGCTTCAGTCTTATACTTTGAAAGACCTCGCAGAGAAGGTAAAAAACAGGCATGATAAACTTGATTATGCGATATAAAAGTATATCGGGAGATTAATTAATGAGCGCTATATTCGAGAGTATGTCCGCGGCAGTGGGCTTTACTCCGCTTGTGAAACTTAATCAGTTTGGTTCTGATAAAGCATCAATACTTGTTAAGCTCGAAAGCAAAAATCCCTGCGGAAGCGTTAAGGATAGAATAGCTCTTGCAATGATAGAAGCCGCCGAAGAAAACGGTTTGATAGATAAAGATACGGTTATCATCGAGCCTACCAGCGGCAATACAGGGATAGGCCTTGCGTTTATTTGCGCCTCTCGCGGGTACAAGCTAATGCTGGCTATGCCCGAATCGATGAGCATCGAGCGCCGCAAGCTTTTGCAGCTTCTGGGAGCCGAAATTGTTCTTACTCCGGCATCCGAAGGCATGACAGGAGCTGTTAAAAAAGCCGAAGAGCTTCTCAACGAGTTTCCAAAAAGTTTTATGCCTCAGCAGTTTAATAACCCTGCTAATCCGAAGGTTCATCATGATACGACCGGCCCGGAAATTTGGGCTGACAGCGACGGACGAATAGATTATCTTGTTTCGGGAGTAGGCACAGGCGGGACTATTACCGGATGCGGTGAATTTCTTAAAAAGAAAAATAAGAATATCAAAATCGTTGCGGTCGAACCTGCCGGTTCTCCGGTATTATCCGGCGGAAAACCGGGTCCTCATAAGATACAGGGTATAGGCGCAGGATTTATTCCTAAAGTTCTAAATGTTGATATAATTGACGAAATCATTAAGGTAACTAATAAAGATGCCCTCGAAACCGCCAAACAGCTTGCATCGAAAGAAGGAATAGTATCCGGCATAAGCGGCGGGGCCAATGTTTGGGCGGCAGTTATGCTTTCGCAAAGACCCGAAAGTCAGGGAAAAGTTATAGTTACATTTATCTGCGATACCGGTGAAAGATATATATCTACAGATTTATACGAGGGATTAACGGCTCCGGGCAGGGGCCTGTAATATGAGAAGGTAAAAAAGTATGCGCGACAATAAATTTACAAACGCCGAACTCGAAGATTTGGTGAGTCAGATAGTCGGTACTTACCAAGGTGATTCGGGAATTAATTTTATAGACGCAGCCAATCTTCCGGTTCGGGATAAAATACTCGAAATACTCGAGCTTTTGACCGAACTGCTTTTCCCTGGTTATACCGGAAAACGCAAAGTTACCAAAACTAACATTAAATTTGTCGTGGTTGATATACTTTGCCATATCTATACCGAGCTTAGCGAGCAAATCGAAAGGGCTTATCGCTACCGCTGCCGTATGGAAAACTGCGAAACGGGTGATTGCGGACGTATGGCAGAAGACGCGACCGAGTATCTGCTTAACCAAATACCGAAAATCAGAGAGCTTCTAAAAAGCGATGTTATAGCTGCTTTCGACGGCGACCCGGCGGCGAAATCTTATGAGGAAATTATACTAAGCTATCCGTGTATAATGGCAATTGCCAATCATCGAATCGCTCATGAGTTGTATTTGAAAGATGTTCCTTTGATACCTCGCATAATGGCTGAATGCGCTCATTCGGCTACGGGAATAGATGTTCATCCCGGAGCGACAATAGGAAAGAGTTTCTTTATCGACCATGGTACAGGCGTGGTAATAGGTGAGACAACGATTATCGGCGATAATGTAAAAATATATCAGGGTGCGACGCTGGGAGCTTTGAGTTTTCCCAAAGACGAACGAGGCCGCATACTCAAAGGCGGCAAAAGACACCCGACCATAGAGGACAATGTTACCATTTACGCCGAAGCGACGATATTAGGAAATGTAACTATCGGAAAAAATTCGGTAATCGGCGGAAATGTTTGGATAAAGGAATCGGTCCCGCCGAATGTTATAGTTGCTGCTGAAAGCGGAGGACTGCGGTTTTCCAAGCATCAGGAATAAACTGAAAAGGTGAGCATTTTGGAAAAACGGATTTTAGACAAAGTTAAAGAATTGAAAAAGAAACAAAACGCCGTAATTCTTGCCCATAACTATCAGCCTGGCGAGATTCAGGATTTGGCTGATTTTTGCGGAGATTCTCTGGGTTTGAGTATCGAAGCATCTAAAACAAACGCTGATGTTATTGTTTTTTGCGGTGTGCTGTTTATGGCTGAGACTGCCGCGATTTTATCACCGCAGAAAACAGTTCTGCTTCCTGAAAAAACGGCAGGCTGTCCTATGGCCGATATGATAACCGCCGAGCAGCTTTGCGAATTGAAATCCGAATATCCCGATGCGATTGTGGTTTGCTACGTCAACAGCACAGCCGAGGTCAAAGCACAAAGCGATTACTGCTGCACAAGCTCCAATGCGGTTGAAGTTGTCCGCCGTTTACCGAAAGATAAGGAAGTTATATTTGTACCGGACAGGAATCTCGGAGCTTTTGTTTCTGAAAAGACAGGCAGAAAACTGATACTTTGGCCGGGTTACTGTACGACGCACATACATATTTCCGCAGATGATATTCTAAAAGCCAAGCGGCAATATCGCGATGCTCTTGTAATATGTCACCCCGAATGCACCGCTGATGTCAGGGCGATTGCCGATGAGCTTTTAAGCACCGGACAGATGCTGAAATTTGTCAGGAAAAATACGGCAAAACGGTATATAATCGGGACGGAAAAAGGGATAATTCATTCTTTGCGGAAACAGCGGCCCGACGCCGAATATATCTGTCCAACGGAAAGGGCGATTTGTCCTAATATGAAAAAGATTACGGTAGATAAAGTTATATCGTCCTTGGAACAAACGCAGTATGTTATAAAGGTTGAAGAGAATATACGAATCATGGCCGAAAAAGCTTTGGAAAAAATGGTTGGAATAGTTCCGGCAAGCTGAGAAAACAAGACGGAGTAATAGTTTTGAGTTTTAAGTGTTGAGTTGTGAGTTAATGACTGAAAGTATAATAAAACACAAAAGTTATGACTTTGCATTACAAATCGTAAAGCTTTGTAATAATCTTAAAAACGACAGGCATTATGAAATATCAAGCCAGCTTCTTAGGTCTGGCGCAGGTATAGGAGCGAATGTGGAGGAGGCTTTAGCGGGACAAAGCCGAAAAGATTTCGTTGCCAAAATGGCCATTGCTTCAAAAGAAGCAAGAGAAACTAATTACTTTACTGGTTAAGATTAGCTGTGGATTCTGGAATTCTTGAAAAAAAGATGTATTATAAATTGATAGAGAAATCTGAAGAACTGATGAAAATATTAACAAGTATAGTTAAGACAGGACAGGAAAAACTTAAAACTCAACACTAACAACTCAGGACTAAATTATATGTGGGAATATACGGATAAAGTTAGAGAGCATTTTTTCAATCCGAGAAATGTAGGCGAAGTGGAAAATCCCGACGGGGTGGGCGAGGTCGGTTCGCTTGCATGCGGAGATGCTCTGAAGCTGACGTTTAAGCTTGATAAGAACGGAAAAATTACAGATGCGAAATTCAAAACCTTCGGCTGTGCAAGCGCAATTGCCACTTCGTCTGTTCTAACCGAGATAATAAAAGGAATGACCCTCGAGCAAGCCGCCAAAGTAACGAACAAAGACATAGCCGATTATCTCGGCGGTTTGCCGGAACAGAAAATGCATTGTTCTGTTATGGGCAGAGAGGCTTTGGAAGCGGCTATCGCAAATTATAAAACAGGCGGCAGCAAAAAACATCAGCTCCAAGGCAAGGTTGTCTGCAACTGTTTCGGTGTTACCGAAAGTGAAATTGAAAGAGTGATTCAGGAGAACGATTTAACAAGCGTCGATGAGGTTACTAATTACTGCAAAGCCGGAGGCGGCTGCGGCGGTTGCAAAGGCGAGATTGAGAAAATCATCGAAAGAATACAGGGTGACAAAGTAAAAGAGAAATTCAAGACCCCGCCGGTGAAACAGAAAAAACTGACTAATATTCAGAAAATACAGCTTATACAGGAAACGATAAACGAGCAGATTCGTCCTGCGCTTCGAGCGCACGGCGGAAACATCGAGCTGATAGATATTGAAGGCAATAAGGTTATCGTTGCTTTTAGGGGTATGTGTGCCCAATGCAAGCTGACCGAATTTACAATGAAAGATGTAGTCGAGGCTAAGCTGCGTGAATTTGTTTCTAATGAGCTTTACGTCGAAGAGGATGTGGATTCCGCCGCCCAGCCGCACGAACATAAAGGATAAATAATGCCGACGATATATTTCGATAATAACGCTACAACCAAAGTCGCAGATGAGGTGTTCGAAGAAATAAAACCGTATTTTACCGAGCTGTACGGCAATCCTTCGAGTATGCACAATTTCGGCGGGCAGGTCGGTATAAAAATACGCGATGCCCGCGAAAAAGTCGCGAAGCTTTTAGGCTGCGAGCCGGCCGAAGTGATTTTTACCGGCTGCGGAACCGAAAGCGATAATACCGCGATTATGGGAACTCTCTACGCAAGACCAGAACGCCGCAAAATCATTACCAGCCGAGTCGAGCACCCAGCCGTATTAGCAACATGCAGACAGCTTGAAGGACGCGGATATACACTCATCGAAATAGGTGTCGATTCGCAGGGCAGAATTGATTTTGAGCAGCTCGAAAAAGAAATCAACGACGAGACCGCTATCGTAACAATTATGTGGGCAAATAACGAAACCGGCGTGATATTCCCAATCGAACGAATCGCCCGTTTGTGCAGGAGCAAAGATGTAACGTTTCATACCGATGCTGTTCAAGCGGTCGGGAAAATTCCTATTAATTTGTCCAAAAGCGATATAGACCTTTTGAGCATATCAGGTCATAAACTGCATGCTCCTAAAGGTATCGGTGTTTTATATGTCCGCAAAGGGACAAGGCTTACGCCTTTTATGCAGGGCGGTCATCAGGAAGGCGGCAGACGTGCCGGAACAGAAAATGTACCCGGAATAATAGGGCTTGGCAAAGCAGCCGAGCTTGCGATGAACAATTTCGAAGAGGAAAATAATAAGGTCAAGCGTCTTCGTGATAAACTCGAAAACGGAATATTGAAAAGTTGCCCCGATTGCAGAATAAACGGTGATACTAAGAACCGGCTGCCGAATACTACCAATATAAGCTTTGAGTATATCGAGGGCGAAGCGATTTTGCTTATGCTGGACAAGTTCGGCATCTGTGCAAGCAGCGGCTCTGCCTGTACCAGCGGAGCCTTAGAGCCTTCGCATGTTCTTCGAGCGATGGGAGTTCCTTTTACAGCCGCCCACGGTTCGATACGTTTTAGCCTGAGCAGGTATAATACCGAAGAACAAGTAGATTTAACGATTGAAAAAATGCCTGCAATTATAAACCGGCTTAGAGAACTATCGCCGTTCGTAGCCAAGTAAGATTTATAAGATGTTTAGATATAGCAGTTTAGGGAGGTTTCTAAAGATTTAGTTTCGGGCTGTGTTTTGAAAGCATCCGAAGGTTTTTTGACAGCGGATGCTGAATTCGCCAGCCTGTAAATCGTGCTGTCGAGCGACCAGCCGATGTGCAGAAGATTTTCGCCCTCGCAAAGCGGCGTCGAATCAATTACCCGACATGGAATTTTCTTAGTCAATTTCATTACCCTCCAACACTATTATAATATCAGATTTTTGCCGATTAATCAATTAAATGCGTGTTTGCGGGACTGTTTTTCGATGGGTTCTGCTTGCACGGTACTATTATCGGCGATATTATAGGTCTTATCTAAAAATTGTTTTGGAGATTTTTTCTGTGCAGATAGCCGCTCAGTGTCCATTTTGCAATAAAGGCTGGCTGCTTGATGAAAAGGCTGCCGATTGCCGCGTTCGTTGTCCGGCCTGTCATAAGATGTTCAAGCTGCCCAAGCTTGAAGACCTTCCAAAGGCTGTAAAGATTGCCAAGCAGGCCAAAGGCTCACTGTATGTCGATGAGGACGGAAAGACGTACGGATAATTAAAAAGCAAAAACCGCAAATCAAAATAGGCAAACTTTGAGCTTTGTAATTGTATTATCCGGCGTAAAAATTAAATAAAACGGCAATAATGCCGAGATTTGATTGGTTTTAAGAGGTTTTGCTGCTTTAAGCGGTTTTTTGAAATAATTATATGGGACCTGAAAAACTAAGCAATTCCTGTGAAAACGTTTGACTGGTGGCTATAAATCCGGTATAATATAGTATTATGTATTTTCGGCGTATAATTCGTAAAAGCATGTCATTTTTGGTCTATCTTTAAGCGTACCGGATAATCCTTAATTAAATCGGAGGATGGTTATGTCGTTTCAAAGTGATGAATCTCAAGTCAAACGCTGCCCCAAGACTGGAAAAATCATTTCTGAGGGTAATTTTCAATCCTCAAGGCACAATTGGCCTTGGTGGCTGCTGCCTTTTATAGGTTTTGCGGCATTTATATGGTTTTTGGTTCGGGTCATACCCAAACCTTCGCGGGCAGCGTATCCCTGTCAGCGTATAGCCTTTCCTTTGGCTTCGGGTTTTATTATCTGGTCAAGCGGAATATTCGGTTCGACGATTGCCTATAAAAGAGCCAAAGCCGCACTTGCTCGTTCGCGGTATTTAGCCGCGGCAATTTTTGCCATAGCGAGTATAGGTTTTATCTGGACGGCTCTGAATAGTTCTGCGGATAAACAGGTTTTCGCTCACGAGCCAATCGTTGCTAACAGCCCGATAGGTTAAGGTAGAGGCGTCAATCCGGGCAGAGTTGCTTGGATTCACGATGCTAATGCCGCTACTTGGCCGCATGGCGACGGTATCACTTCCACGCCATATTGGCATTCTAACACTTGCACAAACCCTGTTGTTGTGGCTGAAATGTTTTCCAAAGCACTTCGGGCATTAACCGGAAAAGCTTCCGATTACGCCGCTTGGGATGCGATATTCAGGTCTTTTAATCAGCAAATGGGAAGAGGTGATGTCGGTTATACCCCCGGTGAAAAAATCGCTATAAAAATAAACTGGGTTTTGATGCTTGCCTCGGGCTCCGGCGCTACCAATAAGGCTCTTAGTTGTTACGACCAGATTGACAATGCACCTCAGCTTACGATAGCTCTTTTAAGACAGCTTATTGATAATGCAGGCGTCAGTCCCGGTGATATCAGCATCGGCGACCCGCAAAATTATATGTCCGACCACTGGTACAATATGGTTTATGCTGAATGTCCCGGTGTTGTCTATCTGCGAAGAAGCGGTACAGCCCAGAGCGGCAGAA
>Ga0265293_10001425_pt1 | contig 52103 bp, 32 predicted proteins | sample Munlanlewell138R_FD_192505 | JGI IMG/M metagenome (GOLD analysis project Ga0265293, IMG submission 192505) | Leachate microbial communities from a municipal landfill in Southern Ontario, Canada - Leachate well 138R | ecosystem: Engineered > Solid waste > Landfill > Unclassified | place: Canada... | reverse complement strand
CCTGTCAACGAATACCCCGGAACGGCTCATCGATCCGATGTGTCTGGGATGGGGAGCCCTATTACTCCTCATCCCCCCATACACATCGGATCGAAAGCCGACGATGCCTAAAAAAACGCAAAAAAAAACGGTGAGACCGCCTTATACGGACTACCTAACAAAAATCATAGAAAGTCCTATTGCCGCTGAGCCAAGACACTTTGAGAATGCAACCATGAACCACATTTCGCTGCGTTCCTTTATTTTGCGTGAAATGAACTTTCGTAATGCCAACCTTTTTTCAGCTGATCTTGTGGGCGCAGATTTTACGGGATCCGACTTTACGGGAGCTGTGTTTGCTGAAGCGAATTTAGATCTGGTCTCATTTTTTAAGGCGAATCTGAGCCGCGCAAATCTCGCCGGTTCAAGTGTTAAAAACACGGTGTTCCGCGAAGCAATTGTGGAGGGCGCTTGTTTTCGAAATGTAAATCTTCGCGACGCAAATATGACCTTCACGGAGCGGTTGCGTTTCAAGAAAAAGGGAATTCAATAGCTTCTTCTTGTGTTATTGTGCAACGAAAAAGAAGGGCTCGATGAAGAAGCCTAAAAAGGGGATAAGTGCATAGGCGGAGAAACAAAAAAGAAGATTTGTTACGGCTTTCTTCTTTCGCTATACTATGTTTTATGTTTGACTGTATTGGGGAAGTACGATGCTCTTATCAGAAAAATACACGGATCTTATTGCCGGATATATCAACGAAATAGAAGAATATATTGGCGAAAAAATCAGTGTCGAAAAGCGTGCGCGAATTTTAGAACGATTTCGCAGACGGGTAGAGGAAAAGCTGAGATCAACCGTACAAGAAGAAATGAGCGATCTTGAAATCACGGCTATACTCCACAAAATGGGAGATCCAAGCACTCAAGCCGCTGTTTTAATTCGTGTCTGGGGAGATGGAACAGAAGGTGATGCATTGAACATTGGCGAATCCACACAAGAAAATTCATTTGTCGAAGAGAAAAACGAGGCTCCTGCCGCGACGGAGGCATCAAAATCGGAAGCTTCTCACGTTCCTGTGACACCGCAAAATGCGGCCACTGTAATTGAGCCTGCACCGGAGCCGATTGCCATAATAAAGCCGAAACCGATAGCCGAAGATGTAGCTGCAAACTCCAGTGAGACCCTTAAAGAAGAAACTGCGGAACATGCCGTGTGGTTGGGTGTGGCGTGGTATGCTGCGAAAAAAAGCGGCTGGCCCGCTTGGTCGCTCCGCAGTCTATTTGTTTTGCTGGGGCTTGTAACCGGCCCAATCGCCTTATTGCTCTACATGAGCGCTTTCATTATGCTGCGCATGCGCGGCGCCGTCAAAGCGCCGGCACCTTTCCATCCCAGCCGCGTGATATTAAATCCTCTTTTCACTGTTGGTGTAATGATTCTGTTTTACTTGGGCGGTATTTATGGGATAAAGGGAGTTTGTCTTGCCCACGAGAAATATCTTAGCAGGGCAGTACCCGACTTAAATGACTGGGCGTGGCTTGAACTGCAATCAGGCAGGATGTTTGGCGGTGCACTGCTATTGTTGTTGCCGCTGGCACTATTTAGTGCAATGCCTTTGGCGAACGGATGGGATTTCAGCTTGAAGCGCTTCACGCAGGCAGGGGTGATTTTATATGCCATCGCCGTATCTTTTGGTTTGGCATCCTTCATTACGGGCATCATTATCGTCTTCGTCAATGAATTTGCGGGATAGGATTTTAACATTTCGACGAAGTTAATACGACCACGCTTTGCGGAGGCACACTGAATGTGGGATCTTGCACGACAGGCGCGGCAGTCTCATCAAAATAGTCTTTACCCTGAGGCGCTGCACTGTGGATACGCAGACGCCATAAGCCGGGAAGCAACGTAAAAGGCTGCTCGTGTCCCGTCGCATTAAACATCATATAGATGGCAACACCCTTATTTTCGTGGGCGTGAATATGGCAGGCAAGCAGATTGTCCGATCCGTTCCAGTCCGGTTCTGCCCCTGTACGATCATGCCAGCTCACATCTCGTTTTTCAGGCGTCTCCGACTGGAGTTCGCCCACAAAGAACCGGGTTCGCCGCAATACGGGATTTTCAAATCGGAAAGCGATAAGTCCTCGAAAGAAGGCGAACAATTCAGGGCAAGATTCGAGCTTTGACCAGTCATACCAAGATATGGGGTTGTCTTGACAATAGGCGTTGTTGTTGCCCTGTTGCGTGCGGCACATTTCATCTCCGCCCAAAATCATGGGCACCCCCATGGAAAGAAAAAGGGTCGCGACCATGCTTTTCTTGTAGTCCATGCGCGTCTTCACGATTTCAGGCCGGTCCGATTCTCCTTCAACGCCGCAATTCCAACTGAAGTTGTCGTTGGTGCCGTCTCTGTTATCTTCACCATTCGCTTCGTTATGTTTGTGTTCATAGGAAACGAGATCATGAAGCGTAAATCCATCATGGCAGGTGATGAAATTAATGCTGTGTTCGGGACCGCGGCAGTTGTGCTGGTACAGATCAGCGCTGCCGGACAGTCTTGTTGCGAAAGCCCCTTTCATGCCTGCATCGCCACGCCAAAAGCGTCGTACATCATCGCGATATTTACCGTTCCACTCTGCCCATCGTACGCCGCCGAAAGAACCAACTTGGTACGCGCCTCCCGCGTCCCACGCTTCCGCGATCAACTTGGTGTCCCGTAATACGGGATCTTCTGCGATACGTGCAACAAGGGGCGCGTTTTCCAATATATTGCCGTCTTGATCGCGTCCGAGAATCGAGGCGAGGTCGAAGCGGAAGCCGTCAATATGCATGACGGCTACCCAATAACGCAAACAGTCTAAGATAAAGTCGCGCATTAGCGGATGATTGCAATTGAAGGTGTTGCCGCAGCCGGAGTAGTTGAGATATTTTCCGTCTCTGAGCAGATAGTATACGGCATTATCAATGCCGCGGAATGAGAGGGTAGGCCCTTTTTCATTGCCTTCAGAACTGTGATTAAAAACAACATCCAAAATAATTTCAATGCCTGCAGCGTGCAGCGCTGTTACCATCTCCCTGAATTCTTGCAAGTGTTCATCGCGGATGGCACTGACTGCGTAACGCAGGGAGGGCGCAAAGAAACCGATGTTGCTATAGCCCCAATAATTGGTCAATTCTGTTTGAGTGGCACGATCATAGCGGCCGAGATAACTTTCTCCAAATTCTTGAATGGGAAGCAGCTCCACAGCATTAACGCCGAGGGCTTTCAAATGAGGAATCTTTTCAATTAAGCCGCGATAGGTTCCCGGATGTTTCACGCCCGAGTCATTCCCGTAGGTAAAGCCTTTTACGTGGGTCTCATAAATGACAAGATCTTGAATGGGGATGGAAGGGCGTATCCGTCCATTCCAATCCATTTTATCCCGTACTGCCACGCATTTCATCGTGCCTTTATGGATATCACCAACGAAAGATTTTGCATAGGGATCTAAGAGGTAAATTTCCCGATCGTAGCGGTGTCCCTTTTTCGGCTGAAAAGGACCATCCATGCGATACAGAAAATAAACGCTGTCCGGAAGCCCTTCCACAAAAATAGACCAGATGTCTCCTGTGCGGTGGTGGTGAGGGTCAAACTCATATTCCCACACAGGGACTATTTCTTCGATGTGATCGAACAAGGCAATCCAAACCCGCGTCGCATGGCGGCTGAATATACTAAATCGGATTCCGTTATCATAGACAACGGGTCCTATGGGGTAGGGGCGTCCTACAGTGACACGCAATTGTTCCGGGTTAATTTTATGCATACGTGATGAGAATCAATACCGTTATTTTAAAGATAGTCCACAGGTGTATTATTTATTTGGAAAAAGGATTTAACGGATTATATCATGTAATCCAACAGTTTTTTTCCCAAGTGTCCGTTTCTTGGGGCTAATGAGTTTTGAAATACCGTTCATATGCTAAAATACTGATTATCGAGAATAAAGTTTGTGTGATGAGATCAGAAAGAAAAAAGATGAAAACGAAAAGTAAATTCGGTCCGTGGGCGGGTCTGTTTCTCGTTGCGGGATTCCTACTCTATGGCGGATGCACCTTTGTCCCTTTTGACTATAGCGACGCCGGATGTGTGACCTTAGAAGGGATCCCTTTGTCCGATCAAATTGGACTCCGTTTTCGTGATGTAGAATCGAACTTTGAGGGGACTGTTGTCAGGCGAAGCTTTGACAGCAACCAATGGACTTTAGAGGGAAAGTTTTCATTCCCAACGCAAGGATATACGGTGGGCGAGCCTAGCATTATTGTGCGGGAAAGTTGGCCGGAACAAGTTCTTATTACGATTACTTTTTGGTCGCCGAAAGTTATCAGTTGGGTGTCCAGTTGTAACAGTGACATGCCTGTCACTGCTTCCTTTAACGCGGCGCCCAATGCGCAAATCACCTTATCAATTTGTAATCGGCCTGAGCCCCGCTGCGGCTGCGGTTCCTTGTAGAACATGTTCAATACATTGTGTCCTTAATAAAGATAGAGTGCCCGTGCTTTGCACAAAATGACACTTCCAAATGATTTGCCAATCAGCTAAAAAAGTCCCACGGGACGTTATCGTTGTAGTTGTCCGAAATAAGTCTTTGAAACCAACAACAGAAAGGAAGTTGAAATCATGACGCATAAAGACAAGGATATTTCACGACGTTCATTTTTAGGTGGTGTTGGGGTCGCTTTAACGGCTCCTCACATTATTCCTGCAACGGCATTCGGCCGCAACAAAGAAGTGTCGCCCTCCAATCGTATTCAAGTGGGGGTGGTCGGCACGGGCGGGCAGGGAAAAGGCTTAATGGAAAATGCCATCCGTCATAAAAATATACGTATTGTGGCTTTATGCGATGTGGATCAAGAACGGCTCACCGAAGCGAAACGACTGGTGGATGACTATTACGGTGATCAGGCAAGCGCCGCCTATGGCGATTACCGCGAACTGCTCGCCCGTGATGATATTGATGCTTTGATTGTTGCCACACCGGATCACTGGCACGCGTTGGTTTGCGTACAGGCAGCACGAAAGGGTTTGGATATTTATTGCGAGAAACCCCTTGCTTGGTCTTTAGGTGAAGGCAAGGCCATAGTCAAAGCGGTACAAGAAAACAATTGTGTATTCCAAGTGGGCAGTATGCAGCGATCCCAAAATACCTTTAAGCTGGGCTGCGAATTGGTACGCAACGGATATTTAGGATCAATCAACCGGATTTTGGTCGCATTGCCCGACGACAATCACGCCCAGTGGGTAGATGAATTTCCCGCGCCGCCGCCTGAACTCGATTGGGAAATGTATGTGGGGCCTGCTGAATGGACACCTTTTCATCCCAACCGTTACCATTGGGATTGGCGGTGGTGGCTGAGCTTCGGCGGCGGGCAAATGATGGACTGGATCGGGCATCATGGCGATATTGCGCACATGGCGATGGGCTGGGATAATTCCGGCCCCATTGAAGTGGAAGGGATACGTTGGGAGCCGCCCAAGGAACGCAACAATCTGTATAACAGCATGGAGCATTACGAGTTTCAAGCCACTTACGAGGGCGGCATCACCATGACCGTCGCCAATACCTGCGATATGCCGGATTATTTTTTGGACTGCGGCAAGCTGGGCACTATGTTTTTTGGAGACAATGATGCGTGGTTATACGTCGATCGCAGCGGTATACAAGCGAGCGATAAAAAATTGCTCAAGACAAAATTCCGCAAAGATGATTTCCGTTTTCGCAAACAGACGAATCACATGACGGACTTCTTTGACTGTGTAGTCAGTCGTGAAGAATGCATTGCGCCTGTCAACGCCGGGCATCGTTCTGCCTCCCTCGGCCATCTCGGGAAATTAGCGTGTATGCTGCACAGCAGTTTCAAATGGGATCCGCAAAATGAGCGCATTACCGACAATCCGGCGCTTAATAGTATGTTGACGCGCAGATATCGCGCAGACTGGTCTCTTGATGTTTAAGCGCATCGGTAGAAAAGAGTCATCTCAAGGATAACCAGAGTCGGAAAGCAGAAGAACACGACACCCGGCATTCAGTCAAGGTCTATGGACGGTCATGAATGCCGGGTGTTTTTTTCAGATTATTTGTCGGTGATCCATGCTTCCGTGAAGGCGACGTGTTTGATGGAACTGCCCGCTTCGCCGCTGATGGTGTAGGAGTAGCTCACATGGATACGTTCATCTTTACACTGAATGACAGCCGGGTATGAGAAGGATCCGCCCTTCTCTTCGGTTTCTTCGATACTTCGAGAATGGGGCCAGCTGCGCCCTTCATCATCGGAACTATAAACAGATAGACGGTGGCGGCCGTCTATTGTGTCATTACAGATGAGTACCCATGTGCCACTGTGCAAGACTTCCACATCAACACTGGAACCCGGATTGGGTATCCCTGCGAATTCTATGGAAGACCACGTCATACCTCCATCTTTGGAAACCGCAGTGCGCAGCTGTTTCGGCAGTCCGTTGTCGCGCATAAACGCGACGATCTCGCCGTTGGTGCGTTTGGCGAAAGCGGGTTGTATGTTGCCCAACATGGTCAGATCCGGATCAAGTATGGGCGTGCTGAAACGCCAGTTTACACCGCCATCATTTGTAAAGGCCGCCAAGGAGCAATTGAACACATCCGAATAAAGTCCTAATATGAGGGTTTGTTCATCCAATAAGATGGGAGCGGTTCGTGTCATCCATCCTAGGCGTTGATGTATTTTTTCACGGCTGCGCCCTTGTAAATCAACGGCTTTCTCTTTGAGTTCCGGAATGCCGTTTAAAAGTGCGGCGTAGGTATCCATACCCTCTTCAAGGACACGAGTAAAGCGTTCTTCCAATTCCAAGGGCCGCACATGAATGACATCCTGCCAATCCCAGATCGGGGCGCCGTCTTTGTCGTAGTTTGTAGACTTTCGGTATTTTAAAAGGGATCCGCCCCACTCGTTATCTTGTACAACGATCCAGAACAACCACAGCACCTCTTGCTGATCAATGAAAAGTACAGGATTGCAGTCGGGCAGATGGGGTGTATCAGCCATGAGGAAAGGCGCAGACCAACTTTCTTCTCCGTTGCGCTTACGGGCACCCTGCAGCATCACATCATCGGACTGGCGCTCGCCGCTGCCATGAAACCACACGGCGAGCAGATCGCCCGAAGGTGTTTCCACGATCCCGGAGCCGTGGTTGTGATAAGTATTCATGGGAAAGATCAATTCGCCTTGGAAAGCTGTGGACAGTATCATGCCTTGTACCAATAGTGACAGTAGCATACGGCTTTTCTCCTGTGCTGTTTGTGTTGTAACGAGATTAAGATTGTAATAGCGTGCTTCACCGATTGTCTCTTTTATAGGAGGATAATTCATTCTTCTGCTGTTTTGAAAAGGCGCATGGTGAAGCATCAGTAACATTTCAAGTATAATATAAACTGGAGTGAGGAGTTCGAATAAGAGACTACGTTGGGGTGGAACGGAAGCCGGCCGAACGGGTTCTTTTCTTAACATTCAAGCAAAGAAACGTTTTTCGCCTTAAAATAGATCAAAAAATTGAAGAGATTCCGGGCCGTAAGTCACCGGAAGGAGCAAATGTATGAGCATGCCAAAAAAATACGATCCGACGAGCATTGAGGAACATTGGGGAAAAAGCTGGATTGATTCCCTTATCTATGCTTGGGATCCGAGCCGCGGACGGGAAGAGACTTTTGCCGTAGATACGCCGCCGCCAACGGTGAGCGGATCGCTCCATGTGGGACATTTATTCAGCTATTCCCATCAAGATTTCATTGTGCGTTTCCAACGCATGTGCGGTAAAAATATTTTCTTCCCCATCGGCTGGGATGATAATGGTCTGCCCACAGAACGGCGCGTACAAAACTTATTTAATGTTAAGTGTGAAGCCCATATCCACTATGATCCCGACTTTAAGGCAGAGCGTATGGCGAAGGGAGCTCCCACACCGATTAGCCGCAAAAACTTTATCGAATTATGCGAGCTCGTAACGAAAGAAGATGAGACGGCGTTCCGCCATTTGTGGAGCCGCCTCGGATTGAGTTACGACTGGTCGCTTGAATATGCGACGATCGACGAACATTGCCGCCGCACGTCGCAAGCCAGTTTTTTAGATATGTTAAAAAAGGACGAGGTCTATCAAGACAATCGGCCTGTCCTCTGGGATATCGATTTTCATACCGCTATTGCGCAAGCGGAAGTGGTAGATAAAGAAGTGCCCGGCGCCTATCATTTCCTGCGTTTTCCCATTCGAGGAAGCGAGGAATATCTGGTCATTGCTACTACGCGTCCGGAATTGTTGCCCGCTTGTGTGGCAGTAATGGTTCATCCCGATGATGAACGTTTTGTTGCCTATGCCGATAAAGAAGCGATTACGCCCCTTTTTGGTGTGCCCGTGCCCATTATCAAAGACAACAGAGCCGACCCCGAAAAAGGGACCGGCGTGGTCATGGTCTGTACTTTTGGCGATCAAACTGACGTCGAATGGTGGCTCCAATACAAACTTCCCTTACGGCAAATCTTGGGTGAAGACGGGAAATTACTTCCGTTGCAGTTTTCCAACGATGCGCACGAGGACGCAGCACTTTTCAGTGTTGATCCCGATCAAGCCAATACCGTTTATGAGCAATTAGCGGGACTACCTACCAAAAAGGCGCAAGAAAAGATTGTGGAGATTGCTGAGGCCGCCTCCGGCGTGATTGACCGTTCCCGTCAAGAAATCGAGCATGCCGTAAAATTCTTTGAAAAAGGATATCGCCCTCTTGAATTGCTGCCCACACGGCAATGGTATGGCAAAATTTTGGATAAAAAAGAAGCCTTACAAGAACAAGGCAAGAAAATTGAATGGCATCCCGCCTTCATGTCCAAACGCTATGAACACTGGGTGGATGGGCTGAATCTGGATTGGTGTCTGAGCCGCCAGCGCTTCTTTGGCGTGCCCATTCCCTTATGGTACAAATTAGATGAACACGGGAATTGCCTTTATGATCAGATTATTGTGCCTGATCCTGACAGTCTTCCTGTCGATCCTCTCGATGAGGCACCTGCCGGTTATGATGAATCGCAGCGCGGGCAAGCCAATGGTTTCATGGGCGATCCCGATGTCTTCGATACGTGGGCGACCAGTTCCTTAACGCCGCAAATTGCCAGCCGTTGGGTGGATGATCCCGAGCGCCATGAACGGGTCTTTCCAATGGATATCCGACCGCAAAGTCATGAAATTATACGGACATGGGCATTTTATACTATTGTCAAAGCCTATTTGCACGAGCGAAAAATTCCTTGGCGCAATGTGGTCATCAGCGGATGGATACTCAACCCTGACCGCAAGAAAATGTCCAAGAGCCAAGGCAATGTAGTGACACCGGAACCCTTAATCGACCAGTACGGCGCGGATAGCGTTCGGTATTGGGCAGCGCGGGCGAGACTTGGCGTGGACACAGCCTATGATGAACAAATCTTTAAAGTAGGGAAGAAGCTCTGCACCAAATTATTTAATGCGGCGAAATTTGTCATTGGCCGTTATGAAGGCATCGATAAAAACTTGCTGGCGCCTGAAAATATTACGACGCCTTTGGATCGTGCTGTGATTCAAGAGATGCGTCCCGTGATTACGCGCGCCACCCAAGCTTTCGAAGCCTTTGATTATGCGCAAGCCCTCAGCATTGTTGAGGATTTCTTTTGGCCGATCTTCTGCGATAATTATTTAGAAATGGCGAAGCCGAGAACCTATGATGAAGCGCTGACGCCGGAACGCATTTCCGCGTGTGCCGCGCTGCGCTTGTTATTACGCGCACAGGTACGGATGTTCGCGCCTTTCGTTCCCTATATCAGCGAAGAAATATGGCATTGGGATTTCGCCGAAGATGCGGATATGAACGCCTCCATCCACCTGAGCCCATGGCCAAAGGTTGAAGAGTTCGCCCATGTAGCGCAAGAAACGGAAACCATGGTTTGGGACGCTGCTTTAAAGATTGTTGAGCAGGTGCGCCGCGCCAAAGCAGATGCGAACCTTAGCATGGCGGCTCCGATACAACGGGTTTCCATTGCCGGCGCTTCTTCTTGGAAAAAAGCGGTTGAAGCCGTTGAAGCGGATATTAAACGCTGCCTGCGCATTGAAACATTGGACTTTGTTGAGGATGCTGCGCTTACGGCTGAAATAGAAATTTCCGCCTTCTTCGAATAAAAGAAGGGATTGCCCCAAAGGATATCATGGACAAACTGGAATTAAAAGCGCCGCAGGTAATACCGGAACCGGGCTGGATTGCGCTCCAAGAGTTTCCTGTATTAGGCGAAGGAAGACCCTTTTTAGCAGGTGACAAAGCGGAAAATCGCCTTCGTGTTGCTTATTTCTTACGAGAAAACGATCAGACGGTCTTCGCCCGCGCTTGGTTCGGCTGGGCGGCACAAGGGCCTCCCGGCTATGCCCATGGCGGGAGCATCGCCTCTGTATTTGATGAGGCCATGGGGATGGCCGTATTCTCTCAAGGTGCCTTGGCGTTGTTGGCATCCCTGTCGGTGCAGTATCGAAACAAAATCGCCCTGGGTACAGATACGGTGATAGAAGCGAAGATCCTGCGCCAAGAAGGGCGCAAAATATTTACCTCCGCGGTTATGAGTTCCCAAAATGGCAAGATTCTTTTTGCAGAAGCAGAGGGCTTATATATCAAGCAGGAACGGGAACAGTTAAAAGAAATGTACGCGTAGAGGGGGCAGTCCGGCACAACTGATTATCAGGTATAATTCCAAAAGATACGAACAGCACAGATAGCTTTTCATTCGGAGTAACTCGTGATTGCCAACGCTGATCAGCCCATCAGAACGAAGGTTGCCCTTATTAATCTTCCCCATACGGAAGCCTTGGTGCGCCGCTATATGTGCACCTATAATTCGCCCTTCTTTTTTCCGCCCCTTGAGCTGTTGCAGGCCGCTTCGTGTATACGAAAAGGAACGGGTGCCTCTATTCTATTTATAGACGCTATTGCAGAAAAAATGAATGAGGCGCAAGTAAGCCGTGTGCTCGCAGCAGAACAGCCTGATGTCCTGATTGCTTTACTTGGCGTGGAATCGGTGAGCACGGATTACGCCTGTGCTATTCATTTAGCGCGAACAGTGCCGCACATGCAGCTTGGTCTGTTTGGATATTATGCGACACGCTTTCCCGAGGAATTGTTGCAGGCGCCGGAAGTAGATGTCGTTTTCCGGGGGGATGTGGAAGAGAGTTGTGTGCCTTATGTACTGGCACTTGCGCAGGGGCATTGTCCGGAAAATATTCCGGGTCTCGCCGGCCGCAACAAAGACTCCCAAATCTTCATAAATGAACCTGCCTATATTCATTCTTTTGAACACATCCCTTTTCCCGACTACAGCCTTATCAATCGAAAAAAATATCAGGAAGGTTTTATGCACGGCACTTTCGCAACCCTCCAGATAAGCCGTGGATGTCCCTTTACTTGTGCATATTGTACGAGCCCGCAAGATCAGCGCTATGTCACGCGCAGTGAGGAACAGGTGGTCCAAGAGCTGCAGGAACTTGCCGACCTCGGCGTGAAGGTGCTTCGATTTCTTGATGATACCTTTACTGTGAATAGGCAACGTGTCATTCGTATTTGTAAAGGGATCATAGACAAAAAGATTAAACTGAAGTGGAGTTGTCTGTCTCGTGTTGATACCCTTGAAGCGGAAATGCTTTCATGGATGCGTAAAGCCGGATGTGTGCGCGTTATTGTAGGCGTTGAAAGTTATTCTAAGCATGTTTTAGAGAACTATGGTAAAGGCGTTGACCCGCAAAGCATAAACAAACAACTGCAGTTGATACGGGATGCTGGTATAGAGAGCTTTGGATTCATCATTGTGGGCGGTCCTTTCGAAAGCGAAGCAGATTTCGAGGTGACTAAACGCGGCGTGCTTGCTTCATCGCTGGATATGATCGCAGTCAGCAGCATTGCCATCTACGGCGGCAGTGTCATGGCGGAACGTTTCCGCGACGAAATTGAATTTCAACTCATCCCCTATGTGAGTCGATGGCGGGATCCTGCCATTGAAAAAACAGCCCTTGCCCGTGAGCGCAGTCTGTATCGAGCGTTTTATTGTCGGCCATTCACAGCCTTAAAACTCCTTCGGACCATGTTGTTGCATCCTTGGATGTCTCTAAAATTATCGCTGCGATTCCTTCATTTCCAATTCTTGTCGTTACGTTCTCGGGAGCGGCCGGATCTGTTCTAAGACTTTGTATAGAGACAAAAAAAATCACGGCCGCCGTAGCTTTCGGCCGCCGTGAATGCTGTAATTCAAGCAAAGTTGGTTGGTTAAATCTTAGTCGAGCACATACAGGGCGTTCCAGCCGATACCGTCTGCGCCGCCGGTGTGCAACTGCAGCGCGAAGCTGCCCTCGAAAAGTTGTTGATCTGTGTCGGTATAATCGAGTACACGGATGCCGTTGACCCAAGTCGTAATTTTGTTTCCGTCACTGCGCAATTCTATTTCATTCCACTCGCCCACACGCAGCGCTGTTGATTCCATGGTGTTATGATCGGGCTTTACCAGCCATCCTCGTTTATAACTTTCATAGACCCATCCTGAACTGCCGGGGAAACTCGGTTCCACTTCTCCTTGCAGTCCTGCGATCACCGGATATCCGTCATCACGCAAGGTAATCGTTGAATGATAGAAGAGTCCATAATTGCCGTCACCCATGATTCTGAAGCGGCCCCGTACTCGGAAATCTTTAAAGATTTCTTCCGTTGCCAAGTAGCCTTCCGATTGTTTAGGTCCACTTTTGCCCCAGATCACTCCCTCATTAACGCTCCAGTCTTCTTCGCCCCATTCTTTCCATCCATTTAATGAAGTGCCGTCAAAGAGGGCGCGCCAGTTTCCTTCTCGTCCAAAATCTTTCACGCGGATATTGCGATATTCAATTTCGGTGTATTCCTCGGTCGATTCGTAGGGATTGAGTTGTAAGGCGAGATATCCGTTGATAAAGGCTTCATCTTCTATGCTGCATGCGAAAATATCTTGAAGGTAGACTTCAATTTTTGTGCCGCGGGCGATGACACGCACCGTATTCCAGTCCCGTTGTTTCAGCGCTTTTGCAGCCTCTTCCGAAGGTTCTGCCAGATAACCGCGCCCGTTCTCTTCCATGATAATTCCCGTAGCCAGCCGTTTACGTGTTTCCACATTTACTTGGTAGCCGTGCATTTGCCGGGGAGCATCTTCAATGCTTTCTCCGTCTTCCAAGGGCATACGGGGCAGCCAGTGTGAGCGCAGTTGAATGCCGCCGTTCGTCGGTACAGGCGTGCGAAATTCAAAAGAAACCTCACAATCGGCAAACATGGTCTTTTCATAGAACAACCACGCATTCACATCCTTTGCCGCTTTTCCAACAATCACGCCCTCATCGGTAATGCGCCAGTCACCGCTGAGCACACGCCAGCCATCCAGACTGTTTTCAGGCGTGAGGGATTGCCAATCTTGCGCGTAGGTGTTTATTGCACACAACGCCGTTATTACCGCCATGATTATCAATAATCGTTTCATCATCTTTTTTTCCTTGTACTTCTTTGCCCCGCCGGAGGGGCGGCCATATTACAATCCAAGCTATCCACGAATGTGAGGGTACCTTGTCTTCGGGCGAAGGTATTGACGTACCCTGCGTATAGAACAACATAGCGCAAAGATAACGTGCTTCTTCTTGATAAAGACAAAGGCGGTGCTTTTCAGCAGACGATGCTACAGTATACGCCCCCACCTGATTAAGTTCAACTCATCCGATTTCGCCGCCGCAGGTTCAAACTCGAAGATCTAAGTCTCTTTTTCTTGCGTGCGTAAAAATACTTGCGTGCGTAAAAATAAGGGAGGCCCGGATACATCTTTCGGAGAATAGCAATGGGACCATTGAAAACTTGCCGCCTCTTTTTTGGACCATGGTCTGCGTGACTTTTGTGCTGACCATGATCGTTGAATTCCCCTTTGTTCTTGCGGTTCTTTACAGAAGAAACCGACTAGTTTTGAAAGGGGCCGCCGCGAAATTTGTCCTGCATTGCATGGGTTTTACAATGCTATTCTTCCTATAGGGGGCCGGGAAATCCATCTGCATGAGCACGGCTCTTGAAATAGTCCCGGCTTCCGATTTTTTCGTGCAAGAAGACGACGATCTCTATTACATCTCTCTTGACGGGCAACAGGCCATCAAAAGTGATTTGATCGGTACAAAGAACGAGGTGGTCGCCACAATTGATCAGGAGGGCAGAAGTGGTGTAAGCCGAAGAATGGAGACTATATATCTCAATTAACCACTGTGATGCTACTATTTTATTGCAACCCGGTTTATAACACAAAAAAAAACGTCTGTTCTTAAATTCTTCGTAAAAAAGCGGGGTTTTATGAGGATATAAGGCGGCGCTATGGCGAACACTCCGCCCTTGGTTAGCCCATACTCGCCATTTTATGATATAACGTTAAGCGTTTTGAATTATTGGTTGTCACTTAAGAGAGGAGTATTGGATGCCCCGTTATTTTTCGTTTCTTTTGGTTTTAATTGTTGTTTTGGCGGCGCCCTTGTGCTTTGCTAAAGATCTTGATTTAAGCAACGCCGCCGTAAGCAGTGTGAAAAGTTCCAACCCTTCCGCTGTGGAGATTGCAAGTCGCGTCCTTATTGAAGAGACCGAGAAGCGAACGGGCATCTCGTGGCAGGTCGTGGCACCGGGAACAGAGGCAACGCCGCTGATCCAATTGAAGGTGTCCGGTTCCGGGGCTGCGGAAAGCTATAGCATCACCACGGAATCGGATACCGTGGTGCTTTGCGGTGCTGATAAGCGAGGGCTTTTATTTGCCGTAGGCCATTTTCTGCGTACCATGAATTGGGAGCCCGGTGTGGTGACCTTTCCGATAACCAAAACGGGCGTATTAAGCCCTGTTTCACCGATTCGAGGCCATCAACTGGGATATCGCTTCCGCGCTAACAGCTACGACACCTGGGATGATGCTCAATATGATCAATATATTCGTGAGCTCATGCTTTTCGGCTGTAACAGTATCGAAAACATTCCCATGGAAGATGATCGTGAAAGCCCGCACATGCCCTTAGACCGGCGCACCATGAACCGGCGCATGAGCAAGATTTGCCAACAGTATGGCTTGGAGTATTGGGTGTGGACGCCTGCCGTATTCGATTTGTCAGAGAAAGAGAAACGGGCGGCTCATATTGCTGAACATATCCAATTATACAAAGATTGTCCTGAACTGACCGGCGTGTTTTTCCCCGGTGGAGATCCAGGTGCCAATCCTCCGGAATTGGTATTGCCCTTCCTGACCGATCTAAGCAAACCCTTACTCAAATCTCATCCAAAAGCGAAGATATGGTTATCATTGCAATGGTTTGATGAGAAGCAATGTAAAGATATTTACGCATGGATAGAACGAGAACGTCCCGCTTGGTTTGGCGGTTTGGTGTCGGGTCCGAGCAGTCCTTCTGCCGAAGAATCCCGTCCGATTCTCAGTGACGTCTATCCCATTCGTGATTATCCCGATATTACGCATACCGTCCGCTGCCAGTTCCCCGTTCCTTGGTGGGATCCCGCCTTTGCTATGACCCTCGGCCGCGAATGTATCAATCCCCGCCCTGTTTTCTACACCCTTGTTCATAATTACTATGCGCCCTATACAACAGGATTCATCACCTATTCCGACGGTATTCATGATGACGTGAACAAGACGATCTGGTCGGCTCTCGGCTGGGATCCTACCGGCACCCCCCGTGATACCCTTATCGACTACGCGCGCTTTTTCTTTAGCTCCAAACATGCCGAAGCCATTGCCGACGGTATTCTCGCTCAAGAAAAGAATTGGGAAGGCCCTTTGGCTGAAAATGGCGGTGTAGACGCTACCTTTGCGTTGTGGCGTCAGCTTGAAGATGCCCTTCCCGAACTGGCCGATAATTGGCGTTGGCAGATGCTTCTCGTACGCGCTTACTATGACTGCTACACACGCAAACGGTTGCTCTATGAGACCGGTCTTGAAGAAAAAGTGAATACCTTGTTGCTCTCAGCCAAGGATACCGGAGCCGTGGCAGCCATTGATGCGTCCATGGCGGTGCTGGAGCGGGCGGTCTCCGAGAATATAGCGCCTGAAATGCAAGAACGTATTATTGCTTTATATGACGCCCTCTTCCACTCGATCGGGCTGAAATCCAGTGTTGATAAATATCAAGCTTCAGGCTATGAACGGGGCTGCAGCTTAGATTTCTTGGATTCTCCGCTCAACAACCGTTGGTTTTTAGAGGATGAATTTCAAGCCATCCGCGTGTTGCCCGATGAATCAGCGCGCCTGGCGGCACTGCAAAAACTCGCCACATGGGAGAATCCCGGTCCCGGTTCTTTCTATGACGATGTCGGCGATCCAGGAAAATCACCTCATGTGAAGCGTCTTGAAAACCTGAATCTGGAACCGATCAATGTACTCGACAATTGTCCCGGTTTCTCGTGGTGGGACACGGGATTCAGCAGAAAACGCCTGTCTTGGCAGCACACCTTGAATTTCCCCATGACCATGGTTTACACCGGTCTGGATCCGGAAGCGGAATATGTTCTGCGTATGACCGGCACCGGCTTTGCCAATATTCAGGCTGATGGCTATGCCCTTACGCCTTCCATTGCAACGGAAAACCTCGAAGAAATTAAGGAATATCCCATTCCCAAGTTACTCACAGCCGATCAAGCGCTCACGGTGAATTGGGTTCCGGAAGAGCAATCTGAGCTCAACTGGCGCAAACATTCTACCGTGGCGGAAGTTTGGCTTATAAAACGCTAATGAACATGATACTGTATCCAGCCCCGAAGATCGCAGATCCATAAGATGGAGCGGATCGAGGTCGGTACACTTACATTAATCTCCCGTGCAGGGCGTGTCCTGTTCACTGAAAGGCAGTTGCCATGAAAATTCTTCATCTGGTGCCCGGCAGTGGCGGCACTTTTTACTGTCAGAATTGTTTGCGCGATCATCTGTTGATCCGATCCTTGCGTCAGCATGGGCATGATGTTGTACTCGTGCCGCTGTATTTGCCCATGTATGGCGGAGCCACCGCAGCGGATACTGATGTGCCCTTATTTTTCGGAGGCATCAGCGTCTTTGTACGCGAGAAAGTTCCCTTTTTAAGGCGGATGCCGGACTGGCTCGACAGACTGCTGAACCTTCCCGTGCTATTGCGACAGGCGGCGGCACGAGAAGGCACGACCAACGCCGCCGGACTCGGTTCTATGACCCTGTCCATGCTGGAAGGGCGGCAAGGCAATCAAAAACAGGAATTTGACCGCTTCCTGCAGTGGCTGTCCACGCAGCCCAAGCCCGATCTGATCCACATTTCCAATGCCCTGTTGTTGGGCTTTGTTCCGGCATTGCGTGAAGCGCTCAATTGCCCCATTGTCTGTTCTTTACAAGATGAAGAGCCTTGGGTAAATACGATGAACGCCCCTTACGATAAGTTGTGCTGGGAAGCTATGGCGCGTCATGGCCGTGAGGTGACTCATTTCGTTTCCACCAGTCATTGGTATGGGGAGCGGATGATTAAACAAATGGATCTCAGGCCGGAACAACACCGTGTTATTTATCCGGGCATTGACTTGCCGTCGGAAAAACCAACCTTCCAATCTGCAGAGCCGCCCCTTGTTGGATATTTATCGCGGCTCAATCCGTCGCAAGGTTTTGAAGAGGTGGTGCAAGCCTTTATAGGCTTAAAGCAAGAAGAGGAGTTGGCGTCATTGCGGCTCCGTGCCACAGGCGGCGCAACACCGGCTGATCTTTCCTTCATGGAAAATATGGAACGTCGCCTGTCCGACGCGGGCTTTTTGGGGGACACCGAAATCACCTGGGATTTTCAAGCTGCCCCCGACGCTGCTTTCTTTCAAGGACTCAGCGTTATGACCGCGCCTGTTCGCGGCGGTGAAGCCTTTGGCATGCATATCATTGAGGCCTTATCTCGTGCGATTCCGGTTGTGCAACCTCATGTCAGTGCCTATCCTGAGATTGTCGAAGCTTCCGGCGGCGGACTGCTTTATGATCCTGAGGAAGCAGGCGCTTTTGAAGATGCCCTGCGCGAAGTACTCACCAATCCTGCGCGATCTAAAGAGATGGGGGAAGCGGGCTACGCCTACGCGTGCGAAGCCTTCAGCGTGGAGCGTATGGCACGAGATACGATTGCCCTTTACGAAGAGGCCTACGACGCCTCCGCATAAGCTTGACGCTTTTTAGACAAGCACGAGATACAAGATAAAGGTGGTGGCGAAAGCTGCAAGACCTTGTACCAGTGTCGCCGGTGTCATTGCCTTATAGGCCGACCGCACATTCATACCGCTAAACTGAGTGACCACCCAAAAATAACTGTCATTGGCGTGGGACACGATCATCGCTCCCGACCCGATTGCCATGACCATCAGCGCCAACTGCACCGGTGAATTCATCCCCAATTCTGTTAAAAAGGGTGCTATCAATGTGGCGCTTACGACCAATGCCGCCGTTGTACTTCCTTGTGCCGTCTTCAAGCATGCCGCCACCACAAAGGGCAGCACAAGCACAAAGGGGCCTTGTGGCAAACCACTTCCCGCAAAGCCTTTGATCAAGTCCGCTATGGGAGTTGCGCTCAAGATTGCGCCAAAAGCGCCGCCCGCGCCGGTAATCAATAAGATGGGCGCAGCCAGTCGGATACCCTCCGCCATCCACGTGTTAAACAGCGTCATGTTCGGATTGCGCGGCAACAATAGCGCGAAGAGCAGCCCAATCATCAAGGCTGCCAGCGGGGAGCCTAAGAAGAGGAAAAGCTGTGCTGCGGCGCCTTCCACCTTCAAGCTGCTGATGACCGAGGCGACGGCGATGAGCAGCACAGGCACCACAATGGGCGCAAAGGAGAGCCACGCCGAGGGGCGATCCAAGCTTCCCGCATCAGCGCTCATGCTTTCCTCAACGGGTATCTCTTCTGCAGTCTCAATACCTACGGCCATGCGCGTTGCCCAAAAATAGCCGGCGCAAATGGCGGGGATGGATACGACAATACCCAAAAGGATGATCAGCCCCAGATGATGTTCTGCGCCCAAGGCACCGGCTGCGGCGATGGGGCCGGGTGTTGGCGGTACAAGCGTATGGGTGGAGTAGAGCCCGGTTGCCAATGCGACGGACATAGACGCCAGCGAGATGCGCGCCCTACGGGCAATGGCTTTGTTGAGACTTGACAAAATGACGTATCCCGAATCACAAAACACGGGCACGCTCACAACAGCGCCAATAAGTGCCATGGCAAGTTGCGGCCGCTTCTCGCCGACAACATGGAGGACGGTTTCCGCCATGCGTAGGGCTGCCCCGGATTTTTCAAGGAAGACGCCGATGAGGGTACCCAATACGATGACCAAGCCGATTTGACGCATCATATTTCCGAAACCGGTGTTGATCGTATTGACCACTTCGTCCAAGGGCATGCGCACCAACAATCCGACGAGGAAACTGGTGAGCAACAAGGCGAAAAATGGATGGAACTTAAGTTTTGCGGTGGCAACGATAATAAACAGGATCGATGCCGCAAGAATGAGTAACAATAAAGGGCCTTCTACCATGAGCTCTTCCTCCGCGCCTGATAGGGCGATTGGTCTTTACAAAGCGGACATGCAAAACGCTGTATGATCCGCTAAGCAGGATAAGGAACATGGTAACCTATGGGAATAGAAAGAGCCAAATACCTGCGTCCTTTTTGTAACGATGCGTTTGCTGCGGAAGGGCGTTGACCTTCTAAAGAAGCGGCGAGGCGCAGGGTACCTTGATGTTACAACGCTTTACCCTTCATAATGCACGATGTATTCTTCGGGATACTGCCCCTATTATGACGATTTATCTTAAGTTACCTATAAGGAGTGTATTGGTGAAAAGAAATTGCTTAATCCTCGTTGCGATCATTCTGTCAAGCCTGTCTGCGGGCGCATTCCCCTTGGACGCGCCGCTTAATCCGGTGTTGACCGGTGCCGATCCGCACGTCGTCGTGGTCGGTGATATGGTGTGGATGTATGTTACCGGATACAAAGAACCAACCCTTCTTTATGGCTACAGCTCAACAGACTTGCAGCATTGGGAACGGCACGGTCCGATTTTAAAAGCTGAAGATATCCCTTGGTTCTATGATGATGGTGAAAAGGATCGGCGGCTTTGGGCACCGTGTATCATTGAAAAAGAGGGGCGCTGGCTGCTCTACTTCTCGGTGGGACCGCAACGCAGCACTGCCCCTTCACGTATCGGGGTCGCAGTCGGCACGAATCCGGCAGGACCCTTTAAAGCGATGGATGCGCCTCTGCTAACGGGCGGAGCAGGCTTCGAGGCTATTGATCCCATGGTCTTTGTGGATGCGTCAACCGGTGTAGCCTATCTCTATGCAGGCGGCAGTGCCGGCGCTGTGCTGCGCATTTACGAGCTTAGCGGAGATTGGACTGCGTTGGGTCGGGAGATCAAGGTGGAAACACCTCCCCATTTTACTGAAGCTCCTTACATGCATGAACGGCACGGGCGCTATTATCTATCCTACAGCAGCGGTGATTTTCGTACCGCAGGCTATGCGGTTCATTATGCGCTTGCCGACAGCCCCACGGGCCCGTGGCATTATCAAGGGATTGTGTTAGAAAGCAGCAAAGAGCATAAAGGTCCCGGTCATCATTCTATCCTTCACGATCAAGCAAGAGACCAGGATTTTATTGTCTATCATCGCTGGAATCATCAAAAGGCGGCTGAGAGCTATCATGCTGCCCGACAGATTGCTATTGATCGCCTTAGCTATGGGGAAGAGGGGCTTTTAGAGTCGGTGGAAATGACAGCGGGCAACATTCATTTCGCGATGATGCCCACTGCCTTGCCGCCGGGTGTGGTGATTCAGCATGCGCCACAAGCCTCGGGTCGTTACATTGGTTCACCCAGCCTGACCGTATTGTCTGATGGGGTGTATCTTGCTGCCCATGATTATTTTGGACCGGAAAGCAAGGAGCATGAATGTGCGACGGCGGCGGTCTATCGCTCTGATGATCGGGGCGAACATTGGCGGCAATTGACCGAACTGCAATGCTTATTTTGGCCGAAACTATTCCATCATAACGGCGCCGTCTATATTATGGGCGTGGAGAAACATCATGGACGTATCGTAATTCGTCGTTCCCTTGATCACGGGGAAACTTGGACGGAGCCGGTGGATGGTGAAACAGGGCTGCTCACAGAAGAGGGGCAATTTCATACAGCGCCCGTTCCCGTTGTTGAACATCAAGGCCGTTTATGGCGCGCCTTTGAAGATGCTTCCAATGGCACGAAGTGGGGGTATCGTTACAGTGCCGGCATGTTATCAATAGCCGTTGACGCGGATTTATTGCGTGCAGAAAACTGGACTTTCAGCAATTTCCTAAATGGAGATGAAGCGTGGCTTGACGGTGAGTTCGGGGGCTGGCTGGAAGGCAATGCCGTCGTCGCGCCCGATGGCTCTATCGTAAATGTATTGCGTGTGGATACGCCTGATTTTCCTGAAAAAGGGGCAACGGTCCACGTGAGTTCTGACGGGAAAGTCGCTTCTTTTGATGGAGACACCGGCTTTTATGAATTTCCAGGTGCTGCCAAGAAGTTTACCATTCGCCCCGATGAGTCGACCGGTACCTATTGGATGCTTGCCACAGTAGTACCTGAAAAGTTTCAAAAACCAACACGTCCCAGCGGCATCCGCAACACCTTGGCTTTGTGTGCATCTTCCGATCTTCGACATTGGGAAGAGCGCGCTATCTTGCTGCACCACCCCGACACGGAAGCACACGGGTTTCAATATGTAGATTGGCAGTTTGACGGGGATGACATTATAGCCGTGTGCAGGACAGCCTACGATGACGGTATCGGCGGCGCGCGCAACAACCACGACGCCAACTTCTTGACCTTTCATCGCATTGAAAATTTCCGAGAGTTGTACAATATACCTGAAGAACTACGTTGAACTGTTGTTTTTATTGTTGTTAGGATCAAAAGATCGAAGCAAAGCGTTATAGCTAAAGTCTTTATTTAATCTGAACTTTTAAAGGAATTCATTATGCGCAGGCTGATCGTTGTGGCTGTGGTTTTTATGTCGATTTATGCCCCGAGTGAAGCGGCAGAGGTCTACGACCTTGTCATTTACGGCGGGAATTCCGCTGCACTCATCGCTGCAGTACAAAGCGTAAAAATGGATAAGACCGTCGTTGTCGTATCTCCCGACGTGCATTTGGGGGGACTGACCAGCAGCGGACTGGGCTATACCGACACAGGCAACAAAGCAGTGATCGGCGGTTTAGCAAGAAGCTTTTATCATGAGGTCTGGAAAAAATATCAAGAGGAAGATACGTGGCGTTGGCAATCCCGCGAGGAATTTGGAAACCGCGGACAAGGGGTTCCTGCCATGGATGGAGAGTTCCGGACCATGTGGGTTTTTGAGCCCCATGTTGCCGAGCAGGTCTTTGAAGAAATGATTGCAACTTATAAAATTCCCGTTCATCGCAATGAATGGCTCGATCGAGAAAAAGGGGTGAAGATGGAGGGCAATCGGATTGTATCCCTTAGCACCTTATCAGGCAAGCGTTATTATGGCAAGCGATTTATTGATGCCACCTATGAAGGGGATCTGATGGCCGCTGCCGGTGTCAGTTATACCGTCGGCCGTGAATCCAACGCTGTCTACGACGAAACTCTCAATGGCGTACAAGTACAGAATGCGGTAAGCCATCAGTTTGAAGATTGTATTGATCCTTATCGGGTGCCCGGAGATCCTGACAGCGGTTTGCTGCCGCGTATTCATGATAAGGATCCCGGTACGGATGGTGAGGCTGATCAGCGGCTGCAGGCCTATAATTATCGGGTTTGTCTCACGCAGCGGCCGGATAATCGCGTCCCGTTCCCCAAACCGGAGGGTTACGATCCGCTCGAGTATGAATTGCTCGGACGCTGTATTGACGCCGGATATCGTGAAATGTTCGGCAAGTTCGATATGCTTCCCAATCTGAAGACGGATACGAACAACCGCGGCGCCTTTTCTACCGATAATATAGGCATGAACTATGATTATCCCGTGGCATCTTATGAGCGGCGCCGCGAGATTTTACGGGAGCACGAAGCCTATCAAAAGGGGTATTTTTGGTTTCTCGCTAATGATCCGCGGGTCGCACAAGACGTGCGCGATGAAATGAGCCAATGGGGACTTGCCAAAGACGAATTTGCCGATAACGGACATTGGCCCTATCAAATTTATGTGCGGGAATCGCGGCGCATGGTCAGCGACTTTGTCGTCTCAGAACGCCATCTCAGACGTATGCAAGAAACGCCGTGTTCCGTGGGTATGGGAAGTTATAACATGGATTCCCATAATACACAGCGGTATGTGGCATACGATGAAAAGGGGCGTGCTTGCGCAAAAAATGAGGGGGATGTACAAATTAATCCCGGCGGCCCTTATCCCATTGACTACGGCGCTATGGTACCGAGAGAAAGTGAATGCGCCAACTTGTTGGTCCCTGTTTGTGTCTCGTCCTCGCATATCGCTTTTGGTTCCATCCGCATGGAGCCGGTATTTATGATTTTGGGTCAATCCGCCGCCACGGCTGCCGTATTGTCTTTGGAAGCAGATGAGTCCGTTCAGAACTTGGATTATGAAAAGCTTGCTGCACGTCTGCTTGCAGATGGTCAAATTCTTGAGATGGAAATGGATGGAAAGACCAATATCGATGCTGCAACGCTTCCCGGCATCGTTAAGGATAATACGCAAGCCGAACTCCAAGGTACCTGGCTTTTTTCAACTGCAGTGCCGGGCATGGTCGGATTTAATTACATTCAGCACACACAGCAAAATAAGGAAGAGGCAGAAGCGCTCTATACCCTTGCAGTGCCGAGGCGCGGACGCTATGAAGTACGTCTCAGCTACACGCCTCATGAAAACCGAGCGACCAACACGCTGATTGCCATAAGCGGTGAAGAGGACGCTGCTGAAGTGTATCTTAATCAACGAGAAGATCCCGGTGACCACAAACCCTTTAAATCCTTAGGCACCTACCTTTTTGAGGAGCAGGCGGTCATTCGTATATCCAATAAAGGCGCGGACGGTGTCGTCATTGCCGATGCAGTACAATTGCTGCCTGTCGAAGAGTAAGTGTATCCTAGACAAAAGGAATTTGCCATGAGAATATTGTTGGTCTCACCGAATCGAGAAGAGGTAAATATGCCTGTATTGCCCTTGGGGCTGGCGTGTGTGGCGGAGGCTGCGGCACGGGCAGGGCATGAGGTGCTCTTTCTGGATTTGATGGGTGAGCCTGAGCCTGAGGCAGTGTTGAAAGATCGGATTCTTTCTTTCCAGCCTGAATGCATCGCCATGACTGTGCGCAATATTGACGACCAAAATATGGAGGGCTGTCGATTTCTTCTAGAGAGCATACGAGACGATATCGCTTTTTGTAAGCAATATTCAGATGCTCTTTTCGTAGTGGGCGGTGCCGGATTCAGCATTTATCCGGAAAGTTCTTTGGCATGGCTTGGTGCCGATATCGGTATCGCCGGGGAAGGTGAAGAAGTCTTTGTGAAGCTATTAGAACGCCTCGAAGGAGGCCGCTCCCTTGAAGATATCGACGGACTCGTGTTGCCCGGACGAGGACTGAAACCCAGAGCGCCCCTGCTCCGTGATTTAGATCACTGGCCCTTGCCTCGCGCCGATTTTTTGTTACCCACGTTGAAACGGCTGCCGGAGGCGGCAATTCCCGTGCAGACACGGCGCGGTTGCCATTTATGGTGTAGCTATTGTTCCACCCCTGCTATTGAAGGGACTATTGCACGGAGGCGCAGCACAAAAAGTGTTGTCGATTGGATGGAGCAATGGGTCCGCGCCGGATTTACAAACTTCTATTTCGTCGACAATACCTTTAATTTTCCACCCTCCTATACCAAGGCTTTGTGTCAGGAAATCATTGATCGTCAACTCAATTTACATTGGCAGGCAATCGTATATCCCATGGCTGTCGATGAAGAGTTGGCTGTGCTCATGGCGGCTTCCGGTTGTCAACGGGTTAGTCTGGGATTTGAAAGCGGGTCTCCGCCCGTGCTCAAAGAATTGAATAAACGATTCAGCCCCGGTGAAGTGCGTGCTGTTTCTGATCGGCTCGGTAAGCATGGTATTTTCCGTATGGGCTTTTTGCTTTTAGGCGGCCCCGGCGAAACGCGGGAGACCGTGGAAGAGAGCCTTGCCTTCGCTGAATCGCTTCATCTCGACGTGCTTGAAATTACAGTTGGCATACGCATCTATCCTGATACAAAGTTGGCGGCGACGGCACGAGACACGGGCATGGTGAGCCCGGAGGATACGCTTCTTGAACCCCGGTATTATTTGGAAAAAGAACTGCAAGACTGGCTTCTTCCCAAAGTTCGGGAATGGGCAGCCTCACGACCCAATGTGCTGGTGTAACAATAAAGTCTTATTGCCTTGCGCCTGTTTTTAAAAGTAATGTCATAGTATCGAAACTGAGCAGATGTTAACGACTGATTTAAAACAAATAAAGGAAAAGCACATGCTCGAAAAAGATCGATCCGTATTGGTCATTGTTGATATTCAAGAGGTGTTGATGCCCAAATCCGCCAAGGTAGTTTCCAATTATCTGTTTCAATGTGTCAAACTTGCGGGCGCGGCAAAATTACTTGATATCCCTATACTCATTACAGAGCAAAATCCTGAACGGCTCGGCACTACTACCGAGAAAATCTTGGAGGTGGTGGGAGACGTGCCGCGTATTCCGAAATTGGAATTTAGTTGTCTTGCCAATGAATCCTTTGCTGCTGCTCTGGAAGCCTACGGGCGGAAGCAGCTTGTCATTCTCGGCATGGAAACGCATGTCTGCATTATGCAAACTGCTTTAACAGCGGCCGCCCTAGGATACGAAAGTTTTATTGCCCGTGATGCGGTGGTTTCCACACGCAAAAAAGACCACGACGCCGCACTCTGGCGGATGGCGCAGGGAGGCGTGAATATCGGCAGCACAGAAATGATTATTTTCGAATGGCTCCGTGTGGCAGGAACAGAGGAATTTAAAAAACTGCTGCCCCTAATCAAATCATGAGCCTATCCGCTGCAACAGAATAAATAAAGTCTCACAATGTGCTGCTGCTCGAAATGAAAAGATCTGCAGTCTTCACGTGGCGCTACTCTACTTCGGGCGGCAAAGTGAAGTGTACGTCCTCTTCTACCAAGATGCGTTCTTCCACAACACAATCGCGTAGGTTGCGCAATTGATCAATGACCCCTTCCACGAGATACTCCGGCGCAGAGGCTCCGGATGTCAGAAGCACTGTAGCCGCGCTGTCCAACCATACAGCATCTATCCCTTCCGCATCGGGGATCAGATGAGCCGGTTTCCCCAGTTTCAGCGCAATGTCTCTCAATCGACAGGAATTTGCACTTTCCGGATCGCCCACCACAAGCACTAAATCCGATTCCGGGACGAGAGCCATGATCGCCATCTGACGGTTACTCGTGGCATAACAAATATCCGGCTTGCGCGGTGACGCAATGTTTGGAAAACGAAGGCGCAAAGCGGCAACAACTCCCGTACAATCGGCGATGCTCAGCGTAGTCTGGGTGATATAGGCGACTTTGTCCGGATTCTCAACGCGCAGAGATTTGACATCTTCTTCCGTCCGAACCAGATGGATATGATCAGGTGCCCAGCCCAGCGCGCCCAAGGTCTCATCATGCCCGGCATCACCAATATATAAGATGGTATAGCCTTGCTCTGCGTAGCGGCAAATTTCTTTATGCACTTTTGCGACGAGTGGGCAGGTCGCGTCGATAATATGCAAGTTACGGCTGCGCGCCTCGTCCCAACATGCCGGAGACACGCCATGGGCGCTGAACAAGAGCACAGCCCCCTCAGGCACATCACGAATGGCTTGCACAAACACGGCGCCTTTCTTGCGCAGCTCTTCAACGACATGGGCGTTGTGTACGATATGTTTTAAAACATAAACAGGCGGCTGATGTTTTTCTAAGGTTCGCTCAACAATTTTGATGGCACGATCAACACCGGCGCAAAAGCCGCGCGGTTTCGCCAGTAATATACGTAAAGATGGTTTGGTACTTTTCATAAGCGATTCTCACAAGCTCATTGTTCTTTTCGAATGTTGCATTGTAACAGGATTGAAGAAATGAACAAAAAGAATCGCAGCGGAAAAAAAATGGGAATGGCCTTTTTGAAATAGTTCTTTCCCAAGCATACTCGCTTTGATACAATTTCCAATGAGCCCTTCCATAAGACTATGCGTGAGTCAATCGGCGGACCAAGAAAAATCCTTGAGTACCCTGCGTCAGCCGAGACTTTTTTAAAGAAAAGGAAGCATTTCGAGTTCCAATCCAAGGGTGTTGTTAGAAGCAGGGTATCTTGTGGCATTATATGGAGATTACGTGATAGGGCAATTGCCCTCTTTTGGCTAGATTTTTCATGTCCTCCGATTCCGGAGGCAATGCGCATCCCTCTATTGGAGGCTATGCGGTTTTGTTTGTTTTATGATAGGACACTGAGGAGAAAAAAGAATGAAAGTACCTGATTTTGTGGAGGGTCCCATAGCCCCCATGTTCACCGTGTTTCAAGCGGACGGCAGCCTTGATGATGCGGGCCAGCGCCGATTCCTTGATTATCTTTTACAAAGCGGATCGATAAGTGCTTATTTTATCCGTTCCGGCATGGGGCTTATGTACACATTTTCGAAGGAAGATACGCGCCAGCTGACGCGTAACGTGTGTGCTCATATAAAAGGCAGCGCCCCTGTCCTCGTCGGTTGTAACGGCATTTGGGACCGGAATTATGATAAACGCCCCGATCCGAAAAACTACGTGGAAGAAAGCGTTGAACTGGGGAATTTCGCTTTGGAGACTGGCGCTGATGCCGTGGTTTACACCATGCCCGAGGCCTTGGTTCCTAAAGAGGGCCAGTCCCATCAGGCGCTGATTGAAGGTTTTTTTACTGACGTGTGTGCCCGAGTGGATGGGCCCGTTTTCGTCTATCAACCGCCTAACACCCATAAAGATTATGAGGTGCGCCCTGAGACCCTCGCCAAAATTGCGGCAATCGATAATTTTGTGGGTGGGAAGTTTTCCACCTCCGACGGCTTCTACATGTATGAATTGATGCGCGCCACGCGAGAGCAGGAATTTGCTTACATCATGGGACATGAATGTATTTATTACGCAGGATTGACACTGGGCGCTACGGCGGTCATCGGTCAGGGCACTATACTCAATCCGCAGTTGTTCCATGCAGCTTTAAAAGCGTATCGTGCCGGAGATTGGGCAGGTGTATTAACGGCTGAGGATGCCATCAATCGCTTGGTCGTAGGTATCGGCAAGCCCGTGGATTTCCTGAAGCGCTATGCTAGTGACCAAGGATTCGATGTGCCTCTCTATAGCCGTTCCCAAAGCAGTAATCCCTATATGAGCGACAGTGTACCCCTTACGGATGAAGAGTACGCACGATTTAAAGCGATCTTCGAAAAAGAAATGCAGCCCTATCTTTAAGCGCCGTGCTATAAAAAATTGCGTCTTGAAGGATGCCTATGTAAAAAAACGTGTCGACCTTGAATAACGCCAAGAAAAGGAGTGACTTCATGGCTAAGCGCCTTGTCCCCTCTCTGCTCATCCTTGTTTCGGTAACAGCGATGTTTTCCGCCCAAGCGGCAACGATACTCCATGTAGCCACAGACGGGAACGACGACTGGTCCGGTCTGTTGCAGCAGGCAGATGCGAAGGGCGCCGATGGCCCGCTGAAAACGCTGACCAAAGCGCAGGATCGTGTACGAGAACTCAAAGAGTCAGGTATGCCCGAAGGCGGGATCAGAGTCGAATTGGCACCGGGAACTTATGCACTGACCGAGCCGCTTGTATTGACTCAGGAAGACGGGGGTACAGCCGATAGTCCCGTACGCTATGCCGCTTCAGAAAAAGGAAGGGTCTATATAAGCGGCGCCGTGACAGTAGATCAATTCGTGCCGGTTACGGATCCCGTCGTATTGGCCCATGTCGACGAAGCGGCAAAAAGCTCCCTGCTCCAAGCGGATTTGAAGGCTTTAGGAGTCCGTGATTTTGGATCACCTGATGACGGCGGTATAAAAGTCTATTTTCAAAATAGATCCATGACGCTGTCGCGCTGGCCCAACACCGGATTTACCACCATTGAGACGGTTGTTGTTGAAGATGGTCACCAAATTCATGGGATCAAGGGCAGCCAAACGGGTCTGTTCACCTATGCCGGCGATCGACCTTCCCGATGGATTCATGAAAAAGATGGATGGCTCCATGGCTATTGGTTTTGGGACTGGTCAGATCAACGTCAGAAAATTGCCGACATTGATACCGCCCGCTCGCGCATCCGAGTCGAGGAGCCTTATCACAGCTATGGCTACCGACCTGGCCAATGGTATTACGCCTATAACATGCTGTGTGAGATTGATGAGCCCGGCGAATGGTATGTAGACCGTGAGCTGGGCATTCTTTATTTTTGGCCCCCCGAGCCTGTGCAGCCCGGCGACGTGCAAGTGTCTGTCAGCGATCAACTCATGATTCTCAATGATGTGGAATCGCTGCAGCTGCACGGTCTGGTTTTTGAAGGCGCACGGGGGCTGGTCTTGGATATCAATGAAGGCTCCCATGTGGGCGTGCTCGCCTGCACCTTCCGAAATAGCGATGAGGCGGTTCGGATTGTGGGCGATAAGGCGCACCGTGTGTTCGGGTGTCATCTGTACCAATTGGATGGAAAGGGAATTGCTGTGACCGGCGGTGATCGGGAAAGCCTCACTGCCGCCGGGCATGTCATCGAAAACAATCACATCCATGATTATGGACTGTGGAATCGTATGTATTGCCCGGCTGTATGGATGAACGGCGTGGGCAATCGTATCGTTCATAATTTGATCCACGACGCGCCCCATTCCGCTATTATCTTCGGCGGCAACGACCATGAAATTCATTTCAATGAAATACATCATGTCTGCCTCGAGTCCAATGACGCCGGCGCTATCTATTGCGGCCGAAATTGGACCATGCGCGGGACGACCGTGAAGCACAATTATATACACCATGTGCTGGGGTATTTGGATAAAGGCTGTATGGGCGTGTACTTGGATGATATGTATTGCGGCACCGTGATTGAAGGCAATGTGTTTTATAAGGTGTGTCGGGCAGCCTTCATTGGCGGCGGCCGCGATTGTTCCATCCTCAACAATATTTTCATTGATTGTGACCCCGCTTGCCATGTGGATGCGCGGGCTTTAGGCTGGGCGCATCAACATGCTGACGATTGGATCATCGAAGCGGAGACAAAAGAGACCTTGTCGGGTATTCGCTATAAAGAAGCGCCTTATAGTGAGCGCTATGAAGGGCTTGCTTCGATATTGGATCAGGAACCGAAAGCGCCTGTTGGAAACAGCATTCGCAATAATATCTGCGTTGGCGGTACATGGGCTTCTATTGAGAAAAAAGCTGAGCCTTACCTGGTCACGGAAAATAATATGATCGATAAAGATCCACATTTCGTGGATCGGGCCGGACACGATTTTCGATTGAAAGAGGATTCACCTGTCTATGCCCTCGGTTTCGAAAAGATTCCTGTTGAGAAAATTGGCCTGTATACCCATGTTGATTGTGCAGACTAATGCAACTCCCATGCTATGTTAATCTGGATAGTATCAACGGCATAAGGATGGTGATGTGGATCAATTAAGTGCAGCGATCAAAGCGAAAGCTTTGGAGCTTGGTTTTTCCGATTGTCGTATCGCTTCTACCTCCGAAGAGACTGACGATGGCTTCAATCAATGGGTCGATCGAGGCTACTATGGAAATTTAAAATGGATTAAGCATAGCCGGGAAGTTCGGCAAATGGTACGCTTGAAATTGCCTCAAGCATCTTCCGTCATTGTTTTAGCATGGAATCACCATGATCCTGAAAGGGCCGCCACCCAGCCTGCACTGGGAAAAATAGCCCGTTATGCGCAACATCGGGATTATCATCGCTGGATACGGCGACCGCTCAAAAGTTTGACTGCGTACATTAAAGAGATGGTACCCGAATCCCAATGCTATGCTTCCGCCGATAGCGGTGCTGTGCGGGAGCGAGCTTGGGCGGCACGGGCAGGGATGGGATGGATCGGAAAGCAGGGACTGATCATTCATCCCCATTTCGGCAGCTGGTTCCATCTTGCCACTATCTTGACGACCGTAAGATTGGCGCCCGATGACCCCATAGAAAATCGCTGCGGTGATTGCAATCTCTGCGTCGAGGCTTGTCCGACAAAAGCCATACTAGAGGGACCTCTGGTCGATTGCCGCAAATGTATTTCCTATCACACTGTCGAAAATAAAAAGAAGGCTCCCGACGATATCTTAGTGTTTAATAAGGGCTGGGTTTTTGGCTGCGACATTTGTCAGGAGGTGTGTCCATGGAATAAGCGCTCTGATTTGGTTGCTGCACAAACAGATCAAACGGAGACGATTTTGCCCGCATTGTCTGCGTGGGAAATGCTCTTCCTTTCAGAAGAAGAATTTAAAGCAATTTATGGGGAGACGGCATTGACGCGGGTCGGGTATCCTTGTTTTCTGCGCAATGTGGCAATGGCTTTGTACCACGGGATCTCTCAAGGTTTGTTGTAGACAATTCCAAAAGGTCCGGGTGCAAAGCCGTCTTCTGTGTTGGTCTGCAGATGATAGTGCCCGTAAGAGGAATTATAGAACTGTATAATACGCAGCAGCTCAGCGAAAGAAATACTCCAATCTTCCGGACTATAGTCGCCATCGTGGGGGGCGCAGTCTGTGGAACCGGTGCCCGGCGCAAACCCATCAACAGCAGTGCCGTCACAATGATAGCTTTTGAGATTGTAGAGCTGTACGACGCGTAGTAATTCCTCTAAATCGATGCTCCAATCGCCATTGGAATCAGCGCTGTGCGGCGCATGTGCATCCAAAACAGTAATCGTGCCGCTGTTGCCGGTGAGGACGCTTAACTGCTCGTCTTTATTTGAGCCTTGAACTTCCTGTACTTCCAGAGAAAAACTATCATCGGGCAGAGCGTCTTCATCCATCCAAAGCAATAGGGTTCCTAACGCGCCGTTGGGAATTTTGTCATTGCCGCCGAAGACACAAAAGGACAATTGATCTTCAACAATTTCGCAATCAAGTTTTTTGCCTGCATCTGCCAAGGCCGCCGCAGGATGCAGCGAGCCTAAGGAGATTTTCCCTTCGGGGACTGAAGCACGAACCAGCAATACGGTTAGGGGTATCCCCAAAGGTCCTTCATATGAAATAGATACAAGGAAGGGCGCACCGGGCGCAACGGAGGCCGAACTTAGCGAAACACTTGCTGCCCCCATAGCGGACACCTGTATGAAGAGTAGAAAGACGACGATAGCGCTTTTAAAGAATAAGATGGGATGGCGATTCATACTCAGACTGATACTCATGTTATGATGATAGTTCTACAAAAAAATCAGTATATCACGTTCGATTGTATGCGGTAAACAAGATCTTGCTGCTCATGACCGGGCGGCATAACCTAAGAGTAAAGAAGATAGTGGTCATGGATAGAATTGCTATAAAAAATGGGGGCACCCCTTCGGCGCGTGCCTTAGGTGCTCAATCTGCTTTCACAAAGTTGCTCATTCTCTGCTTGCTGTTCTTTGTCTTTTCAGGAGTCCGAGCCGAGGATCAGCCGGAGCCCGTGGAAGAATACCGATCTATAGTGACTATGAATACTTTTGCCGAAGGGGGCAAGGACAGTCTGCCCGACGGTTGGAGAGTCTATAGTGGTGACAATTGGCGCCATGCTGAGGAAGCGGCGCCGGAGAGCTGGTCGCTAGATGAAAGCGGTGTATTTCACATCCATAGCACGCAACCCTTGTCTCTCGTTTCTCCAGTCCTATCCCTTGACCCCGACCTTATAGCTCTGTCCGGAAGTGTCATGGCGGAAGGTGTGGGTTCTGCCCAAGCAGGTCTAGCTTGGATAGACGCAGCCGGTGAAACGGATGACGCGATGTTTCGTGAATCTCCCGGATCCGCTGATGATAATCGCCGTTTCAATCTTTCTGAGTCTTTGCGGCCGAAAGATGCAACGGCCTTGCGTATTGTGTTGGTTTGTGCGGCAGACGACGAAAAAGGCTTTGGATGGAAAAGCCTGCGTTTAAGCGGTCTTTTCCACTATGTACCCAAAATAAAGCTTTTTTATAATCGCGTTGGCTATGAAGAGGAAGGTCCGAAACGATTTACTGTTTGGAGCAATTTTCAAGCAACAGAAACAAAATTCGTACTCAAAGATATGATCGATACCGTGGTCTTTCAATCGTCTCTCGGCGACGCCACGCGTATTGTCGGCATTGACGGTTCCGCTTGGACCGGTTTTTATTATCAAGGTAATTTCTCCGATTACGAGGAGGAGGGAAGTTACCGTCTGGAGATCTCAATAGATGACTTTGATGTGCTTGAAGCGCCCATAGAAATCGGATTTAATCTTTTGTGGGAAAAAGCCTTCTATCCCGTTGTCGCAGCTTTTCAAAGACATCGCCCGGAGAAAGCGGCAGCAGAGGAAGACGGACCGCCCCAACTGTGGCACGATCCGGGCTTGAATAGCATGTCCGATGCTGAAATGCTTTGGGCGCTCGTCTATTCTTGGAGTATTTTGCGCGTTCCTTTTGCAGGTAGTCCCGCCGTTATCCTACTCGAAGAGGAAGCACGATATGGCGCGCAATCCATTGCTCAATGGGTTGCCGCCGATCATGAAAAAGCCCTGCAGGAACATCCTCAATATCTGTATTATCTGAATGCCTTGAGTTGCATGTCAAAGTACTTGGATGCAGATACGACCATAGTTAACGTGGCGAGGCAACTGCTGGACAGCGCCATCGAAGACGGCAAGGACGGGGCATGGCTCTTCTACGCCTTATTGGATTTTTACGTGGCTACCGAGGAAGAAGCGTATTTGGATTACGCCGCCGCCATTGATCCCGGGCCGGTGCTGGATCGCATTGAACCTTTATTAGAATATGAATCTCAGGGCATGGCGGCAGTCACGATTGCATTGACCGGAACGTTCAATGATAGGATGGAAAAGATAATGGCGGCGTCAAATAATCCTTTCGGACTGATTGAGTCTCAGGAAAAAGACGGGCGCGGCTATTTTCTATGGAAGACGGAAGCGGAAGATCCTTGCTTGGGAAACAACACGCGAATTTTAGAGGTCATGGAATCAATCTTCCATGCCTTTCGCTACACAGCACGCAAAGATTATCTCCGCCTCGGATTTGATCAGCTGAATTGGATTCTCGGTAATAATCCCTATGGTCTTTGTTTGGTCACCGGATTGTGCGATGAGAATCCGCCCCTATGGATTGACGGCGAAGGGACGGACAATCCACCGCCCGGGCTGGTTTTGCATGGTATTGGTCCCAAGTCCGCCGATAAAGATATCCCCTATATTGCCGTGGATTTGTCGGAGCAGCCTCAGGAAAATACCAACGGTTATTCCTTGGCGAATAATGCGCGGTATTTACGTGCTTTGGCGAGTCTCAAGCGTATTCCTGTGGTGCGCTCCCGAAAATAAGGCAAAGGGCAGCGAAAGACAAGTGCTCGGATTTAGCCTTAAATTATGGTGAACCGCAAATAAAGATTCCACAGCACACGGAGCGCCAACAGAAGCACAATCAGCAGACCCACACCGCCAAAGAGATTGGTCAAAAGTCGGTTGCGATGTTTTCCCAATAATTTGTGTTTGTTGGCAAGCCACAATAAGGTGCCTGCCATTAGCGGATTACCGACGACCGTTAAGGCTTGTCCAAAAATCATTAGATTGACAGGCGGTATCTTTTTCCACAATCCTATGGCTGCCATTATGAAGCCGCCGGAGAGGACTAAAATCGTAAACATGCGCGGCCAAAAATCGCCCATCTTTCCGGGAAGACCGGCGCCGTCGGCAAGGGCTGTACCCCCGATCATGGCGTTGATCAAAAAAGGATTCAACGCTACAGGAAGCAAGCCGATACAAAAAATAGCAAAAGCCATAGGTCCCAACAAGGGTTTCATTGTACCTGCAAGGGCTGCAATATTATTGGCAGGCTGCCCCGGTATCACGGTGGCTGCAGTCGCCATTATCATCAGACTGATGAAGGTGAGCACGCCAATGCCTGTAATCGAATCGATTACGCCGCGGTCATAATCGCCTTTGGTCCACCCTTTTTCATAGACAAGATTTCCTTGGAAAAAAGCGCCCGCCACGGAAAAGGTGGTACCGAATAGAGAGGCAATTAATATCAGCGGATCGACGATAGCGCCGTCCTCGATTCTGGGAATACCTAAAGAGAGACCTTCAGGACGGCTCGGAATAAAGCCCCGAAATATAGCGATAAGATTGGGGCGTGCAAGGAAAAGATTGATCACAAAGGAAAGGAGCACAACACCCACCATTACTTTTATTATTTTTTCTAAAACATGGTATAGTTGCTTGCCCCGGAAGAGAAATAAAATAAGCACAAGATTTAGGATGCCCATGCTCAGAATCTCCGCATGAAGTATATATTCTTCAGGCACTAGAGATCCGGCAATGAGCGCAATGGCAATATTGTTGGAAAATTGGAAAGAACCACAGGTAAAGCACAGCACAGCGCCCATGACGAGAGCAAAGGTACGCCCCGTTTCCTGTCGAAGTGTATTAAAGTGACTCTGACCTGTCACAACGGCAATGCGCGCGGACATGGTCGTAAAAACGCCCATGAAGATGCCCGTGAGCAGTAATACCCAGAGTAACTCGTAGCCGTGGGTAGCGCCTACATTGGCGCTGATGACGAGGCTTCCGGGTCCAAAGACCACGCAAGCAGTAATCAATGCCGGACCAAGGGATCGCCACCATGCGACTTTTTGTTCGGGAACACTGTTTTGTATATTACCGCCCATAGGCTCCTCCTTTGCCGAAAAGATAAAATGCCAACATTAAATGTGATAGCGTGAATCCAAATCAGGTAATCATGAGTCTAACTTGTACAATAGGCTATCACAAGACACTGAAAAGGACAAAAGAATTTTATTTGGTTAGCACTTTGAAGTAGGTTGCCGATGCAAAAGAAGTATTCTATATTGATTCATCAATAAATCGTATATAATATAGTTTCCATTCCATTTTAAATGCTAGAGAACCCTAATCCAGGCAAAAGGCTATAAAAGCGATGATCAAATTGATACACATGGTGTTAATGGTATCCGTCATAGGATGTTTAGCGATCTTGTCCGGTTGCGACAAACCGGTAGAAGGAACGGTTACAGAGAGCAGCCCGCCAACAGATGCGCCCCTATTTGTGGTGCCTGTACAAGCGGTGACACCCAAGCGCGGCGATGTTTCGGCTTTTTTCGAAACGACCTCGCGCATCGAAGCCAGAAACCGTGTGGAAATATTGTCCAAGGGAGCCGGTTTGTGCCTCAAGGTAAATGCGGAAGTGGGCGATACCGTCACCGCCGGTCAGGCTTTGGTCGAGTTAGAGCGCGATGAATTTGAAGCGCAAATTCGCCAAGCACGGGTTGCTGTACAACAACAGAAGACTGCTTATGAAATTGCTCAACGCAGTTTCGAAGAGGGTATAGGCGCTTCGGTGGAGCGGGACAATATGAAGTTCGCCCACGAACAGGCGCTCACCACCTTAGAGATGGCGGAATTAAAGCTTCGTAATCAAACCGTTTCAGCTCCTATCAGCGGCATTATCACCTATCGCATCGTCCAAGAAGGAATGGTAGTTTCCCCCGGAATGCCTTTATTTTCATTGGTCGATCCGGCATCCTACACGCTGCCCGTAAATGTTCCCGAAAAAGACTTGGTACGTATCAAGATCGGACAAGAAGCGCAGGCACATATTGATGCTTTTCCCAACCGCGTCTTCCGCACGCGGGTCAGTCGAATTAACCCGAGCATTGATCCCCTCACAGGCACCGTTGTCGTCTTACTTGATTTTGCTGATGAAGACAAAACCTTGTTACGTGATGCTGCTTTCGCGCGGGTCAAACTGGTCATGGAAGTTCATCAAAATGCGGTGTTGGTGCCGCGGGACGCTATTATCGAAGAAGAAGGTCGAAAATACGTCTTTCTGTTAGACTTGGTGCCTGAAGACGAAATCGATCCTTCCCGCTTTACGGGACTCAATGAACGTTCCGCCTACCAAGCGCGAAGAGTCGAAATTAAAACCGGTCTTGAGCAAAGTGATGTGATCGAAGTGGTGCAAGGGATTGACGATGATATGCTTGTCGTCACTATGGGTCAGCACACCTTAAAACCGGAAACCTATGTTATGATTACCAATTTAGATGAGGAGATGAGTTTTCGTACGCCCATGACTCCGCAAGAGGCGCTTGTTGCCGCGGAGAAAAATAAAGACATGATGGTCAGCACCGAAAGCAGCAGCGATGCATCTGATTTGGGGATGGGATTGTAGGCGGCGATAATGTCAAACATGGTCGTTTGCTCGGGAGCCTGGTGTAATCTATCAATAGAAAAAAGTGGGTCTGTTCCCCTTACCATAAACACAACCGAATCAAGCCTAAATGGGTTGATCGCGCTGTACGATAAAAGGCAGGGTGTCCTCTATGGATGAAAATAAAAGTCTTAATCTTGACACGGATCAACAACAGCCCCGCCACAGTCTTTTTGCCATTCGAAGACCCGTATCCACGGCCATGCTGTTTTTGACACTGGCTGTTTTTGGTTGGCGATCCTATCAAAATCTTCCCATTAATTTGATGCCTGACATTTCCTATCCCAGCCTTACCGTTAGAACCGAATACGAAGGGGCGGCTCCGGAAGACGTGGAAATGCTGGTGACGCGGCCTTTGGAAGAGTTGCTTAGTATTGTAAGCAATATGGTGGAAATCAGCAGTGTCTCGTCGCCCGGGCTTTCCGAAATTATTCTGGAGTTCACGTGGGACGCGGACATGAATCTGGCGCAGCAGGAAGTGCGGGATCGCTTGGATCTCTTTGACCCGCCCCGCGAGGTAACCAGTAAGCCTGTGATCCTCCGTTACGATCCCGGTCTGGATCCCATTATGCGCGTTGCCATCACCTCCGACAACCCGGAGCATATTCCCGGTTCCGCAGAAGAACGCGCCGCGTTGACGACCATACGCGAGGCTGCAGAACGAAAACTGAAAGCTGATTTGGAAGCGGAAAGCGGTATTGCACAGGCGCAGGTCAAAGGAGGGCAAGAAGAGGAAATTCAGGTTCTCTTAGATGTTGAACGATTGAAAGCGCTGGGCATCTCGCCGCACTATGTGATCACCACCTTGGCGCAGCAAAATATCAATCTCTCAGGCGGACAATTACGGGAAGGGGAAACGGAGTATCTTGTCCGAACACTTAACGAGTTCAGAACCATTGACGATATTGCGAACAGTATCATTGTGACGCCCGCAGGCGCGCAGCGCCGTCTCTTTGAGCTTGCCAATGTATTTCTTGGCACCAAGGAACGGGAATCTATCGTTCACATTAACGGGCAAGAAGCGGTCGCCATCGATATTTTTAAGGAAGGGGATGCCAACACAGTCACCATTTGCAACAAGGTCCGTGGATTACTCGGTTTTGAACAGGAGTATTCCTTTCAAGAACGTATGATGGAGGCCTATAAAAAAGCCAAGGAAAAGCAGCATAAAGAACCGGATGTGTCCAGTGGCATGGGAACCGAAGAGACTGAAAAGAAAAGGGGTGCTTTTCTGGATCGTTTGCCGCCCTATGCCAAGCTTTCCATGATTAGCGATCAATCACGATTCATCCGCGGCGCTATAAAAGAAGTTCAGACCGCCATTCTCCAAGGCGGGGTTCTTGCCTTATTGGTGCTCTTCCTTTTTCTTCAAGAGATGCGATCTACGGTCATTATTGGGATATCTATTCCCATATCCGTTATCACCGCTTTTGTCCCCATGTTTTTCCGTGGGGTGACCTTAAACATTATGTCTCTTGGCGGCTTAGCTTTGGGCGTCGGCATGTTGGTGGATAACTCCATTGTAGTTTTGGAAAGTGTCTTTCGATGCAGAGAGGAGGGTGACGATCCTGTCACCGCCGCTGACCGCGGCACCCGTGAAGTCTTTGGCGCGGTTATTGCATCCACCTTAACAACCATCTGCGTATTCTTGCCCGTCATCTTTGTCGAGGGAATCGCCGGACAACTCTTCAACGATTTGGCAATGACGGTGACATTTTCTCTTTCCGCGTCTTTGCTTGCCGCCCTGTACTTGATTCCCTTGATGGTTTCACGCTCAACTTCGGGGCTTCAGTCAAGCCGGTATGTGGTCTGGATCGTTGCTGCTTTCCGCGAAGGTCGCGACGACAGAAACTATACACGCGGGCAAGCGCTTCTAATGAGCTTGCCGATAAGCTTGGGCTATGCCGTAGCTTTTTTGAAAAAGAGTTGGATTGATTTTGTTGCGCCTCTTCGGAGAATCCTGCTATCCTCCTTGACCCGCCCATCTTGGAAAAGTATTTTTACCTTTCCTTACGCCCTTTTGGCAATGCCCGTGGGGATAGCTCTGTTTTTGTTGCGTATTGTTTTGGGAACACTTTTAACCCTCCTCGTTACGATTCTGTTCCTGTGCCTTGGCGTTGTCTTTGCGATCTTTAGCGTTGCACGCAAAATCTTAAATGTTATTTTGTACGTGCCGCTCAAAGCCTTTGCCCACAGTTTTGAAGCCTTTAGAAAGGGCTATGGCTTTGTCCTCAACTTTTCACTGCGCCTGAGCCCGCTCTTTATTCTTGCTGCCGTCTTAATCTTTATACACTCCATTTATCTCGCCCGTGATCTGGGCAGAGAACTGATGCCGCCCACGCGACAGGGAGAGTTCGGACTGCGCATGGAGATACGAGCCGGAGCACCACTTGAGGAAACTGAGCAGCGTGCGTGCCGCTTTGAAGAAATTATCCGTTCAGTGCCTGAAGTGGATTCAGTGACCGTTGAAATCGGACAGGAAAAAGACAATACGGGCAGTGGCCGCGGCGAAAATGTGGCGCAATTTACGGTGTTGCTGCACGATATGAAAGAGCAGCAGACTCTCCAAGATGAGATCATCGATGATCTCCGAAGAAAAATTCTTGCCGCTGCCACCGACGAAATCATTACCTTTTCCACACCGACGCTTTTCAGTTTCAGAAGTGCCATCGAAACCCAGTTGGCGGGTGATGTGCAGACTGAACTGCGGCGCTACGGTCAGATCGCCATCGCAGAAATGTCACAAATTCCGGGCGTGAAAGATGCCGAGCTAAGCGTGAAACCGGGCTATCCTGAATTGATTATTGAAATGGATCGTAATCTCCTCGCCGCCCGCGGATTGTCTCCCGGTGATGTGGCGCAACGCTTGCGTTCTGAAATACAAGGTGAAGTTGCGACGCGATTCAGTCGCGGCGCTGACAAAATCGATATTCGTGTTCGTGCCGATCAAAATATTTTGCGCGGCGTTGATGACTTGCAAAGCCTTTCTGTTGTGGATGGGCTCACACCGATCCCCTTGCGGGATGTCGCCAATTTGCGTATTGAACAAGGCCCCAGCGAAATCAGACGTATCGGGCAGCGGCGAACCGTTTTAATTTCCGCCAATGTGGAAGGACGCGACCTTGGCGCGGTCTCTGCTGATATCGACCAAAAACTGGCATCCATCGCCTTGCCGCAAGATATGTACTTTCTGCAAAGCGGTCAACGCCGTGAATTGGACACGGCTTTTGGAAGTCTCGGCTTTGTGCTGCTTCTCGCTGCTTTCCTCGTCTATGTGGTCATGGCGTGTCAATTTGAGTCGCTCATCCAACCTGCTCTCGTGATGTTCACTGCGCCCTTGGCTTTTATCGGTGTTATTTATGTCTTGTATCTCACCGAAACAAGTCTCAGTGTAATGGTTTTTCTGGGCGGCGTGATCCTCATCGGCATTGCCGTAAATAATGCCATTGTACTGGTGGACTATACCAATCAACTCCGTGAACGGGGGCTCAGCAAACATGACGCCATTGTTGAGGCGGGTAAAGTGCGCCTGCGGCCCATACTCATGACCACTATTACCACAGTGTTGGGCTTGTTGCCCATGGTCATCAGCTCCGGAGACGGCGCGGAAATGCGGCGTCCCCTCGCCCTAACCTTAATCGCAGGACTTTCTGTGGCGACCCTGCTAACCCTGTTTATTATTCCTATGGCCTATAACCTCTTCACCGGGAAAGAGCGCTCATGAAGTTTTCATTGCCCGCTTTTGCCCTTCGGCGCCCTGTATCCATTGTGATGCTGTCGGTGACGATGCTCGGATTAGGCGCCATATCTTGGTTTAAGCTTCCCCAGACTTTTTTGCCCAAAGCGGAAGCACCCTTTGTGCTTGTTCTTTTCCCCTATCCCGGCGCCGTACCTGAACAAGTGGAACAGCAAATTTCCGTACCTGTCGAGGGGGAGTTTCGAACGATCCCCGGGCTGACAAGGATAGAAACAAACTCCCATAGCAACGGTTGCACCGTCGAACTGATCTTCGGTGTTGATACAAACATGGCGGTTATCACGGGAGAAATCAGGGATCGTATCGAAAGACTAAAACTGATTTTGCCCAAAGAGGTTGACCGCGTACAGATGAAACGCTTCAGCATTGACTCTGTTCCTGTTATGGTGGTGGGCATGTTTAATCCGGGCGACCGTGAAGAGTTCGCGCACCTTGTACGCAAAGTTGCGGAACCGCGGCTGCGCCGGCTTCCCGGTGTGGCGCGTGTCGAAGTGCACTCGCCTTCCGCGCCCCGCGAAGTACTGATTGAGTTTGAGCAAGATCGGCTGCGCAGTCTTAACCTCGCGCTCTCCGACATTATTCAAAGCATTCATGAAAGCAGCATGAATCTCTCTTTAGGGGATATGACCGATTCGACAACCCGCTATTATGCCCGCTACGAAGGGGAATATCGAAGCGTCGAGGACATCGCCCGCATTGTTGTCGGACCCAACGGGCTGCGTTTGGGCGATGTCGCTACCGTTCATTTCAGCGCACGCAAAGAAACACAACGGGTCACTTTGGACGGCACCGACGGACTCATATTACTCGTCACCAAAGAGTCACAAGCAAACACGGTAAGTGTTTGTAAGGCCGTTCAAAAAGAACTGGATTCGCTGATTGAGACGCCCACCTTTCATGAGACGCGAATTCTTCCGCTCTTCGACCAATCCGAATTTATTATCAAAGCCTTGAAAAATCTTTTTCTTGAAGGCTTATTTGGCGCGGGCATGGCAGTGACGACCCTGTTGATTTTCATCCACAGACTCATCCCCACGACCCTCGTCGCTTTTTCCATTCCGGCATCCTTGGTATTTGCTCTCGTCTTCATGTTCTTTTCCGGAATGACCCTCAATATTATCACCATGGTATCCATGATTATCTCTGTCGGCATGCTGGTCGATAATTCCATTGTGGTCGTAGAAAATATATTGCGGCACCGCGCCCTAGGTGCTTCTGTACGCGAAGCGCTGGCTAAGGGACCGGAAGAAGTATACCTGGCTATTCTCGCGTCTACCGCCACCACCTGCGTCGTTTTCTTGCCCATGTTTTATATGCAGGCAGGACAAATGGCCGTGTTCATGAAACAGCTTGGCGGGCCCTTGGTCGCAGCACTGGCAGGAAGCCTCGTTGTTGCGCTTACCATTATTCCCTTGATTCTGGGTAAGCTTGAAATGAGGGCGGAACGCCTCGGTATTGTGCGCTACGACGAAAAACAAAATAGACTCGTGGCGTGGGCAGGCGGCGGTGTGGATCGTCTTGTCCGTGTTTACGAAATGATGTTGCGTGCCTCGCTGCGCTGGCGCTTCGTCTTCGTTTGCGGCGTCCTATTTATTCTCTTTATTACCATACGAATTCCCATGAAAGAAGTGGGCATGCGGTCCCTCCCCAAATTGGATATGCGTGAAGTCACCATTAGCGTTAATATGACACCAAATTATGGGATGGAGGAAGCTACCGAACTATTTAAGCGTCTGGAAACGGAACTCGATGCTCTGCGGGACACCTTGGGAATTAAGTATTTGTTGTCGCGTCACTTGCGAACCAGAGGCGAGATTCACGTGTATCTCTATACGGAAGATGATGGGCCGCGCGGTACAGATCCACCGTTCACGACAGAAGAAGTAATGAAAATTCTTTCGCAGAAATTGCCCAGTCAGACGCCGGGAGTACGCCTAAACTTGTATACCGCCGATGTCGGTGATCCCGGAGCAGAACGAGGCGTTAATCTTCGGCTGCGCGGCAATGACATGAAAGTGTTGAATACCTATGCCCGAATGGTGGCAGAATCTATGGCCCAAATTGAATCGCTTCGTGATATCAAAATCGGGGTGGAGCAGGAGAGCCAAGAGGTACAGGTCATCATTGATTCGCCCTTAGCGCTGCGCGCGGGCGTAACGCCCGTTGTCATTGCTCAGACGGTGGATGCTGCATTGCGCGGTGTGCGCATGCCTTATCTGAAGCTCGGCGGCCGTGAAATTCCCGTGTGGGCACAGTTTAGGGAAGAAGACCGACAATCACAAGCAAATCTTGACGCCATCGCCCTGCCGGGACTTTTCGGACAGTTGACGCCCCTAAGCCAATTGACCGATTATGCTAAAGCACCCGCGCCAAGCCGTATAAAACGTATCGACGGAAAAAATGTCATCGGTGTCTCGGCAAAGACGGATACCCGTAATCTGATTGCTGTGAAAGAAAAATTACGGGAACTGATGGACAGTGTCGATTTACCGCCCATGTATGAATTTCTTTTCGGCGATGAATTTGATGAACTGGAGAAGAATTTAGCCAACTTTACGGTAAGTATGTTAATGGCCGTTATACTGATTTATTTGGTTATGAGCGCCCTTTTCGAGTCTTTCCTGCTGCCCTTCTCCATTATGACTACTGTGCCTTTGGCGGGCATCGGGGCTGTGTGGCTCCTCTATTTTACAAATACGCCCTTCGACTCTATTTCGCTCATTGGCTGTATTTTGATGGCCGGCGTAATTGTCAATAACGGTATTGTCATTGTGGATCATATTACACAAGTGTGCCGAGAAGTGGAGGATCGTAATGAGGCTATCATACAGGCGGGACGAAACCGCTTTAAACCGGTTATGATGACCGCGATCACCACCATTTTGGGATTGCTTCCGGTAGCCTTGGCGCGCACAGGCGGTTCCGCTACTTTTGCAGGACTTGGCCGCGCCCTTATCGGCGGTTTGATGGCAGGCACTGTACTCACCCTCTTTATCGTTCCTATTTTCTACGGTATTTTGGAAGATTTCAACGCGTGGGTGAGAGATTTCCTAGCGAATATAAAAATGAGTCCTGTAAAAAAATCTTGACACCCTTGTTTTAAAGAAGTGCCGCAGTAGGCCTACACGGATTCGGAATGTTCGCGCTGCGCGTTTTGTTTTTTTTCGAATGGAGCGCCTCCACCTCTCTTCCCAATAATCTAAAACAGGGCATATTGCTGAGCAAAAACGATGTTGAGATGTGTTTGACGCGCTTTTTTTGGTATCATTTAATATCCCCCCTTATAAAAATGGAGACAGACCCATGAAAAGCAATGAAATACGTGCCGGTTTCCTTGAGTTTTTTCGGGAACGTGGTCATGTTATAGAAAAAAGCGATAGAATAGTACCTAGCAATGATCCGACGCTCTTATTTACAAGCGCCGGAATGGTCCAATTTAAACATTTCTATACCGGTGAAACGGAGGTGCCTTATCGACGGGCTGCTACCTCCCAAAAATGTCTGCGCGCCGGCGGCAAAGCAAATGACTTGGATGAAGTCGGCAAAACTTCGCGGCATCTCACGTTTTTTGAGATGCTGGGAAATTTTTCTTTCGGCGACTATTTTAAACATGACGCCATTCGCTGGAGCTGGGAGTTTACCACTGAAATATTGAAGTTTGCGCCGGAGGCAGTCGTGGTCTCTGTATACAAAGATGACGACGAAGCCGCCACTATTTGGGAAAAAGAAATCGGTATTTCCCCTGACCGTATTGTTCGGCTCGGTGACGCTGATAATTTTTGGGGACCTGCCGGTGATACGGGTGCCTGTGGGCCCTGTTCAGAGTTACTTTACGATCGGGGCGAACATATAGACCCCAACGCCACCCTCGAAAATGACCCCAAAGAACGGTATCTTGAATTTTGGAATCTCGTCTTCCCCCAATTCGACCAACAGAAGGATGGATCGCGGCCGCAGCTCAAGAACCGGGGTATCGATACGGGCATGGGACTGGAGCGCATCGCCGCCTTACTTCAGAATAAAGAAACAGTTTTTGATACAGACGGTATCTTCCCTATTATTGCAGCCACGCGGGACTTGACCAAAGTGCCCTACGAAGAAAATCCCGTGCCCTACCGAGTGATCGCAGATCATATCCGAGCACTTAGTTTTATGATCGCCGATGGTATTTTGCCCGGCAATGAAGGACGGGGCTATGTGTTTCGGCGTTTGTTACGGCGTGCCGCCCGTTTCGGCCGCGAATTGGGCTTAGAACAAGTCTTCTTACATAAAGTCGCGCCTACCGTCATTGATCTGATGGGTAAACAATACCCTGAATTGATTGAGGGCAGAGCACGTATTGAAAAAGTTATTTTAACGGAAGAAGAACGTTTCGCCAGTGCACTGGCACGGGGTATGGATCTCTTGGAAAATGTATTCGAAGAGATGAAGCAAAATGGTGAGACCCTCATTCCCGGTGAAAAATTGTTTAAGTTGCATGATACCTACGGCTTCCCATTGGATCTCGCCACCGATGTCGCCGAAGAGCGCGGCTATGAAGTGGATAAAGATGGATTTACCGCTGCCATGAAAGAACAGCGCGCCAAAGCACGTAACGCTTGGACCGGCAGCGGACAACAGTCTGTGTCGCCTGTCTATCGGGAACTGCACAACAAACTAGGGGATACCGAATTTATTGGTTATGACAATGACGCTTCCGAAGCGACTATTCAAGCCATCATCAGCAACGACCAACAACGCGATCATTTAGAAGAAGGGGAAACGGGCGGGATCCTATTGGATAAAACCCCCTTTTACGCAGAATCAGGCGGGCAAGTAGCAGACACAGGGCTCTTCGAAAATGCCCATGCTACGGCACGTGTAGACAGTACTCGATGCCAAGTCGATAAGAGTTTCGTCCATCAGGTCACCATGATTTCAGGACGACTGCAAGTGGGCGATACGGTCCACGCACAAATCGATGCGGACAAACGCCGTAAAACAGAAAATCATCATACTGCGACCCATTTGCTTCAAGCCGCCCTTAGGCATGCACTTGGCGAGCATGTCCAGCAAGCAGGATCCTATGTAGGCCCTGATCGCCTTCGCTTCGACTTCACTCATTTTGAAGGCATTGATTTAGAGCGTCTGCAAGACGTTGAGCGTGAAGTGAACGCCGCCATACGCATGGATCTTCCGGTACAGATAGATCACAAAAATTTGGATGATGCCCGCAAAGAAGGGTTTATGGCACTCTTCGGCGAGAAGTACGAAGACGTTGTCCGTGTTGTGCAAACCCCGGGGATTAGTAAAGAATTATGTGGTGGATGTCATGTTTCCCGAACAGGCGTTATTGGTCTGTTCAAGATACTTACTGAGTCCGCCATTGCCGCCGGCGTACGCCGGATTGAAGCGGTGTGCGGCGCGCCCGCCATTGAAGCCATACAAGAACATGAGCGGCAGCTTTCCGCATCAACCCAATTGTTGAGTACACGACCGGATCAGTTGGAAGATCGCATCAAAATGCTGCTTGCCGACAATAAACGTCTGGACCGCGAAGTGGCAAAATGGAAGCAACAGGCTGCAACAGGCGGCGGCACCGATTTGATGAATCAGGTGCAGGATATCAAAGGCGTCAAGGCGCTTGTGCTGCATGTGAAAGAAATGGATGCTAAAAGCCTGCGTGCACTCCTTGATCAAAGCCGCGATAAGCTCGGATCGGGGGTTGTCGTATTGGGCAGTGATTGTGATGGAAAAGTCGCCTTGGCGGCAGGAGTCACGAAAGATTTGACTAACCGTATCAGCGCCGGCAAGATTGTCGCGCAACTGGCGCCTCTGGTGGGTGGTGGCGGCGGCGGAAGGCCCGACATGGCGCAGGCAGGTGGTAAGGACGTGGAAAAATTACCTGATGCCATGAAGCAGGCTCCCGAAATTATTGCGGCTCTATTGGGATAAGAGAAGAAAAACATCGGTAGAGAGGGAGAGATATAACTTCGCATCTTTTCCGCGATGGATTACTTTTCCGGTAACTACCTTCAGAATTACCCGTATGCTTGCATGGCCTTAGTGCGGGAGCGATGTCGATTCAAGCGAAATAATTTTTGGTGTATAAAAAGAAAAGAAGCAGGATATTCGTCTTGGACAAACATCCTGCTTCAACTATTCAGTATCAATAAAAACTCAGGTAAAATTAATAGTATGCTACGCGGACATCAGCGCCGCCGCCGCCTGTCGCGCCGCCGCCGGCACCACCGGCCGCGCCACCGGCACCACCCGCTCCGCCGCTTACTGTGCTCGTCGCGACTTCTTTGTCTGTAGAAGCAGTGCTGCTAGACGCTGCAATGGCAACACCAGTCACAACACAAGTCAGAATTACCAACGTTAAAACCAGAACCCACATACGTTTTACTTTGTTCATAAATCCAATCTCCTTGCTGTCTTTTAAGCCTCATCGTCAAATTTTGATGTAACACTTTTAGCACGCATAGAACTTTCTATACGATATTATACAATATTCGGTCTTGAAAGTAAAGTTTTTTTTTATATAAAAAATCTTGGATTTTAACCGTGATTCTCCGATGTTAAAGTCATTAATAATCCAAGATAAACATGGATTGTACCGGCTTACCCTGAATAGGGTATCATAGTGGCAATCGTTACGATCCTGTAACGCCTACACTGTCTCAAAATTAACCCAATGGAGTAATGCAATGACACAAAAATTTAAGATCAACGGAATTATATCCGCCATGGTCACCCCTTTTACAAAGGGCGGGGAGAATGTAGACTATGAGAAGGTCGGTCCTTTGGCAAACCTGATACTCTCACAGGGGGCTCATGGCCTTTTCCCCTGTGGCACCACGAGTGAAGGAATGTTGATGACACCTGATGAACGGCGCGAAACCTTAGAAGAAGTATTACGCTCTGTTGATAAGAAAGTTCCCGTCATTGCTCACACCGGTACCTTTGATACGGCGACGACCATCGAATTGACACGTCACGCACGCGACTGCGGAGCTACGGCAGCGTCTATTGTTGCGCCGGGATATTACGCCTACGACGATGCTTCCCTCTTCACTTATTACAAAAGCATCGCGCGTGCCGTTGACGGTTTTCCCATCTTGCTGTACAACATTCCGTCCTGTGCACGTAATGTGCTGCATCCGGAACTGGTGATCCGCCTCGCTGAATCGGAAGAAAATATTGTCGGCATTAAAGACAGTTCGGGATCCATGCAGGGAATTACACGCATGATCGGCAACACACCTGACGGCTTCAGCGTGATTTGCGGTGTTGACGACTATGGCTACCAAGCCATTCTTGCCGGCTGCCCCGCTGTTGTATCGGGCCTTTCCAATGTAGTTTGCGAAATTTATGCCGCGGTCTACAACAATATAATCAAGGGTGACCTGAAGAAAGCTTGGAAAGAAGAAGTGCGCCTTGAAAAAGCTGCCCGCCTTTTCAAATATGGTCAGATGTTGGCCGCTTTCAAAGAAGGTCTCCGCATGCGCGGCTTTGATGCAGGTTATGCGCGTCCGCCTCAACGTGAATTGACAGCTGCCGAGAAACGTAACCTTAAAAAAGGCCTAGAAGAAATCGGCATTATTTAAACTCTTTTTTGTAATCTGGAGTATGAACTGTTAAGACAGAATGAGCGGGTCGTTGCTTGCTCATTCTGTCTCTTTGTTCTGTATTGGCGTTGTTGGCGGAACGCCTATTATGAAGAGGATATGAGTGTCATGGATCTGACGATTGCCCAGAGCTCCCTGCGTGGTGAGGTTACTATACCAGGATCTAAATCCCACACCATTCGTGCCGTTGTGGCGGCGGCATTAGCGACAGGGGAGAGTAAGATCAGACGACCCCTGGAATCTATGGACGCGGAAGCAGTCCGCAACGCTTATACCTTGCTGGGCGCCGAGATTGAGATGAGTTCGGATCTCTGGAGGATACAGGGAACCGGCGGTACTGTAAAAGCGCCCGATGATATTATTCATGTCGAAAATTCCGGTACTACGATGCGTATGGTTATGGGGAGTGCGGCGTTGCTTCAGTCCGGCACGGCGGTACTTACGGGCGATGCACAAGTACGCTCTCGTCCTTGTGGACCGCTGGCTGCTTCCCTCAACGATTTAGGGGCACAGGCACATTCCACACGGAATAACGGATGTCCGCCCATGGTTATAAAAGGCAGGCTCCGTGGCGGTGAAACGGAAATTGAAGCCGTCACAAGCCAGTATGTTAGTTCCTTGTTAATGAATGCGCCTTTGGCCGAAAAAGATACCCGATTGCAGGTACCGCTTTTAAATGAAAAACCTTATGTCATGATGACCTTGAGTTGGCTTGAACGGCAAGGGATTGAGGTAAGGTATGACAGTGACCTCACAGAATTTCATATCCCGGGCGGTCAACAATATGCGCCGGTAGACTGTGCTGTTCCGGCTGATTTTAGCTCAGCCGCGTTTTTCTTGGCGGCAGGGGCGTTACCCGGAAATAAAATTTGTTCTCGTGGGCTCGACAAGAACGATACACAAGGTGATAAAGCGATTCTTGAGTATCTGAAGGCAATGGGAGCAGAGGTCAAGGATGAGCCGGAAGGCACTGTTGTCAGTGCAAAAGCGTTGCGCGGCTGTGAATTTGATCTCAACGATACTCCTGACGCTTTACCTATAATGGCGGCTCTTGCGTGTTTCGCTGAAGGAACAACAAGGCTCGTCAATGTGCCGCAGGCACGACTGAAAGAAACAGATCGTATTCGTGTGATGCGCGAAGAATTGGAAAAACTGGGCGCAGCCATCACAGAGTTTGAAGATGGAATGATGATTGAAGGCAGATCCTTGCACGGCGGCAAAGTCAACGGTCATGGTGATCATCGTATTGTTATGGCGCTTACCGTCATTGCCACCGCTATACCGGGCTTGGTCGTAGTACAAGGCGCAGAAGCCGTTAATGTCACGTACCCAAGATTCTTTGAGGATCTAGCCGCTATTGGCGGCCTGCTTAGCGATGACGCCCATTAAGTATTAAAGGAAACACAGTGATGAATATTGTTGTTATGGGCCCTAAAGGCGCAGGGAAAACCACGGTTGGTATTGCGTTGGCTGAAGAGCTGGGGCGGCCGTGGGTGGACACAGACCGCATTATAGAAACCCTCGACCCCAAAAACCGCAGTTGCCGCGAGATTTTTATTGAAGATGGGGAAGAGGCCTTCCGTTTTCTTGAACGTGAAGCGGCGGTCAAAGCTTCCGAACTGGCCTACCATGTTGTCATTACCGGCGGCGAACTTATGATGAATCCCGATTCGCGTATACCTTTGCGGCGCAGGGGCGTGTTGATTCTCTTGAAGGCACAGCCCGCCGTGCTCTGGGAGCGCGCAACGAATCATGGCATTCCACCCGCCTTTAACGATGAAAACGGAGAGTTTCGCTTTTATCAGCAATGTGCCTTACGCAAAGAAGTGTTGACTCCTTTCGCCGATATTGTTTTGGATACCACTGATGGCGTTCCCGAAGAACTCGCCGCGGCACTTGCCGATCGTGTAGGTGAAGAATTGGCGCTTCGCAGTTTACGCGCCAATTCCTTTGGCGAAATTATTCAATGTACTACTTTCGGTGAGAGTCACGGCAAAGCCATTGGTGTCGTCCTTGACGGCGTGCGCCCGGGTATCGCCTTCGACAAAGAAGATATCCAAAAGGAACTTGATCGCCGCCGCCCCGGACAAAGTAAAGTCGTGACACAACGACGCGAAGCCGATGCCGTCGAAATTCTTTCCGGCGTGTATGCAGGAAAAACGACGGGTGCGCCTCTGGCGATGATGATCCAAAACGAAGACCAACGCTCGAAAAATTATGACCACCTCAAAGAGCTATTCCGCCCGGGACACGGAGATTTTACCTTCTACCAAAAATATGGATTGCGCGATCATCGCGGCGGCGGGCGCCAGTCCGGAAGAGAAACAGCGTGCCGGGTTGCCGCCGGTGCTTTTGCCCGTAAGATCCTCGCTAATTTCGGCGTTCGCATCGTTGCCCATGCCGTGGAGATAGCCGGTATTCAGGCGACACAATGTGACCATGAGTTTATTGAAAAAAATCCTGTGCGCTGTGCTGACCCCGATGTGGCACCACAAATGGAAGAGGCGATTTTAAACGCACGTGCCCAAAAAGATTCTGTTGGCGGCGTCATACAGCTTGAGATTTACGGGTTGCCGCCGGGGCTGGGTGACCCGGTTTTTGGAAAGCTAGACGCTCGCTTATGTAGTGCCATCATGACGATCGGCGCCATCAAAGGCGTGGAGGTGGGCGACGGCTTCGCCATCACCAAACTGCGAGGGTCCCAAGCCAATGACGGCATGGATCCTGACGGATTCACCAGCAACCATCATGGCGGTATTCTCGGCGGTATTTCCAGCGGAGCGCCTGTTCTTATGCGTGTTGCGGTGAAACCTACCGCGTCCATTGCATCAAAACAACATACAGTCACTGTTGACGGTGAGCCTTGCGACGTGGAAGTCAAAGGCAGACATGACCCCTGCATTGTTGTGCGCGCCGTGCCTGTCATCGAAAATATGGCGGCCTTTGTGTTGCTCGATGCTTTCGAAATGCAAGCACGTCTCAATCCCGACTGGGCAGCACGGTATTATCCCATCTAAAGCCTCGCGATCCGAATCCCATACTCAAAAAATAACCCCGCAACATGCAAATGGCGGATTCAAGGTTGAAATGCAACGGGTGCAAAAAAAGAGGACATCACAGAGATCTTCGGTACAATAGTTCTAACCAAACACCCGAAGGAGTCCATAATGTCCCACCACCATTTTACACGAGATGA